>Ga0208700_1000012_pt1 | contig 84338 bp, 89 predicted proteins | sample DeeseametaMP2016_FD_184179 | JGI IMG/M metagenome (GOLD analysis project Ga0208700, IMG submission 184179) | Marine microbial communities from the Deep Pacific Ocean - MP2016 (SPAdes) | ecosystem: Environmental > Aquatic > Marine > Oceanic | place: East of Hawaii, North Pacific Ocean | collected... | reverse complement strand
GGCATGTACGAGACCATGGGCAATGACCTGATCGGGGACATGGCCGGCGGCTCTATGGCCGGCATGTTCGACGCCATGGGGGCCGACCACATCGGTTCCATCGGAGGCGAGGCGCTCTTCGACATGATGGGCGCCATGAGCGGCGATAACTTCATGACGATGAGTAATGACAGCGCGTTCGGCATGTACGAGACCATGGGCTCTGGGATAGTCATGGATATGGAAGGCGACGCCATGGCCGGCATGTTCGGTGCCATGGGGGCAGAGCAGCTGTCAGATATAGGTCATGAAGGAGTGGCCGACGCCTTCAATGCGATGGGCATGGATAATGCGATTGGGATGGGTGGCACCAACCTAGCAGACATGTTCAGTGCTATGGGTGGTGACAACATCAGCGCCGTGGGTGCTGAGGGAATGCAAGAGGCAGCCCTGAGCATGACCGGCGACGCCCTAGCACACATGGATCCTGAAGCCGCTGCAGCCATGATGGATACCATGGGCTCCGCCGAAGCCACCGCGGCCTTAGGAGGCGAGCAACTGGCAGGCCTCATCGGGGCGATAAACCCAGACCAGCTAGCAGAGGTCATGCCATCCGAGGTTCTCATGGAGGCTGCGGAAAAGATGACCATAGAGGACTTCGGGGCCATGTCCGGAGAAGGGGCGGGGGCCATGTTCGATGTTCTCGGCGGTGAACAGGTTTTCGGATCCCTGGGTGAAGTGGGGGTGGCCGGCATGTTCTCCGCCATGGATGCCGAACAGATGGCAACCCTAGGCACCGAGACCATAGCCGAGGCCCTGACCACCATGGGTACGAACAACGCCATCGGTATGGGGGCCGACAACCTGGCTGAGATGATGACGGCCATGGATCCCGAATCGATGGTTGTCGTGGGCGGAGAGGCCCTCACTGAAATGGCTGGAGCCATGACTGGGGAGGCACTAGCGGGAATGGACCCCGAGGCCGCTGCCTCCATGATGGATACCATGGGGACAGAGTCGGCATTGGCCTCGCTGGGAGGCGAGCAACTTAGCGGCATGCTGGGGGCCATGGACGCCAGCCATATGGCGGAGGCCTTCACTGCCGAAGACCTGACCCAGGCGGCCGGGAAGATGTCGAATGACGACGTCCAAACGATGGACGGTGAGAGTGCGGCAGTGTTGCTTGAAGGAGTCATAACGGTGATGGAGCCGGGCGAACTCGGCAACAAGGGGTCTGCTGTAGACGCGGGCCTGGTGGCCGCCATGCTGGGGGCCATGGACGCGAGTCAGGTCCAAGCTGCGATCACACCAGAGATGACGGCAGACTTGGCCGGAAAGATGGAGGCCTCCGACGTGGCGTTGCTGGACTCCGATAGCGCCGCGGCCATGATGGACTCCATGGGCGCCGGCGCTGCTGTTGGAGCAATGGGCCAGAACAGCTTGGCCGCAATGATTGGAATCATGGATGGCCAGGCCATCACTGAGACCCTGGACGCGGCATCGGCGGGCGCCATCGCCGGAGCGCTATCCCAGGACAATCTGCAATCCCTGGGCGCGGAACAGGCGGCGAGCATCGGCGGGGCGCTAGGGGCAGACCAGTTCTCCGAGCTCAGCTCCGATCAGGCGGCAGGCATGGCCAGCGCGATAGCTGAAGACCCGGGCCAGGTCTTGGGGATGGCGGCAGAGTCGGTAGCCGCCATGGTATCGACGATGGAGGCTTCAGACCTGGGCGCCCTGGGGTCTGACATGGTCGGGACTATGATGGCTGGCATGGATGCGGAGCAATTGGGTGAAATGAGCGCTGATCATATGTCCGAGGCTATGGAGACCATGGGAGCGGACCTTATGGGTGAGGGCGCGATGGACTTCACGGAGATTGAAGCGGCCACGACCTTCCTCGACGAGGCGCCGGTAGAGACCCCGTCAGCATTATCTGACATGATGCAGGCGGAAGGGGCTTCTAGCTTCTTCGGGTCTGCCCTCTTCGGCCAGAGTTAGCCTCGGCGGGCCGCCAACTGGAACGTCATCAGGCGCCGGTTATCAAAAGCCGGCGCCTGGTTCATATTCGTTGGCAGGTGTATGGTCCCGTCAGGTGAATGCCGTTGACTCGGGTGGCACATCCGGACACTCGGCCGGCGTCCATTCAAGCTGAAACCAGCAGAATTGAACTCCCTTGGCCGACGGAGATTGGGAAACAATGGCCGCCAATTTGTCCATGCCAACCGGGGGAGATGGACCGCCAAAGCTGTCCGGCGGGCATGGTCAAAGGGGCGCCCCAATGAGCCGGGACGCCCCTTTCTCTCCTTTGTTGCATCCAATAGATTGGTCAACCACGCCGTTGTCCTTGGCTCCGGCGCTGTGAGGTGCCTGGCAACCGTCTTTATTGGACAATCTGGCTGAATCGGTCTGCCGCGCGCGCATGCGGGTGGCCAGTGGGGTTCATGGAGAAACACAGGATGCTGAGGGTTATGACACTGCCCCCATCATGGCCGCAGCCGCCGTTTTGGTTGCATGCGGTGGCGCGGTTGCCACGTCGGTTCCGGGCACATCGGCCCCACCGCCGGCCCCACGACCACCACGCCCAGGCCCACCATCACCCTTGCCCCGCGGCAACTCCAGGCATAACTGGAAGGTGACGGCCCCGATGTGCTCGGTCCATACGAGATGGGCCTCGGGGTGATAACCGTTTTTGTCCGCTATGAAGGCGATGGTCCCTTCTCCCTGACATCTGTGGACGAGGACCAGGGTGAAATGAGGTCGATAGAATCCAGGCCGGGCCCATATAATGGCGAACAGGTCCACAGCGTGTTCGAAGGCAATGTTGGCGGGCTGGCCCCGGGAAACTACCACGTGGACATTGAAGCCACAGGCCCCTGGCGCGTGCGGTTGTTTCAGGACCGCGCCTCCCAGAGGTCAACAGCCAGAGATCGCATTGACGGGCAGCGGAGACGGCGGCGGCAGTTGAATCGAGGTTGATGAGGGTGATTACATCATGACCACCAATCATACCGGGACCTCCGCTTTCACCGTCGAGCTCTTCGATTCCCAGGGTCTGCCGCCATACCGGATTGTCCAAGTTACTGGCGATCATGAGGGGGAAGACCGGTTCACGGTGGGTGGCGGAGCGCCGGGCGAGAACCCCCAGGCGGGGTTATATGCCATGGGCGTGAGGTCGGAGGGTGATTGGGAAGTGACCATGACAATCAACGATGGCTAGTAAGGAAGCTGCTGGGTTGACACAACGTGTTGGCCTCCGGCGTGTGATTCAATGATCGGTCCGATCAAGGGATCCGAGAGGTGGGTGCTGATCAACGCCAGCCCCGAGGCGGTGTTCGCCTATCTGGCCGATCTGCCGCGTCACGGTGAATGGGACGCCCATACAGGGTTCAAGGTGGTGCGGATATCGGATGAACCGGTTGTCGAGGGTTCATTCTGTGAGAGAGAACGGTTTGAGATATTTCAGGCACCCACCCTGCGAGGTGGCGCCCTCTCCAGCCAAGTCTCCTGGGTCAAGAGCCTCACCGTCACGGGCTGCGAACCCAATCGGAGTATCGACTTCGAGACCAAGGATCTCTACAACGGCCTGTCCATCGGTTCGGAATCCATCTCCTTCAGATTGTTCCCCGAAGGCGCCGGCACCGTGCTGATGATGGCCAACAAAAGGAGTGCCCACATGCCGGGACCCTTTTACGTGGTTAAGGTGGCGACGGAATTTGTCCAAGGCTTGGTCTCACGGCTATTTATTGGCTGGTTGTTTCGAGTATTTCCCCGCCTGCGCACCAACGGTCAGTTGTCCCGCATCAAGAAGGCAATGGAGCAGCCTCGATCTCCGTCAGGCCTTGATTAGCGCGGATTTCACGCCTAAACTGCACCCCAAAACCAGAGTTTAATCGGACTAGGAGCATCTTCATGGACCTTGAACTAAAGGGGAAAACAGCGATCATCACCGGCGGAAGCCGGGGAATCGGCAAGGCGGTGGGCCGGGAATTCGGGCTAGAGGGAATGAACGTCGCCCTAGTGGCCAGAGGGCAAGAGGCCCTGGAGGAAACCGCCCGGAAATTGGCCGAGGAGACCGGCGCGAGCTTCATCACCATCGTGGCTGACACCGGAGACCCAGAGTCGGTGAAGGCGATGGTCAAAGAGGCCGCGGAGAAGCTGGGCCGTATCGACGTCCTGGTAAACTCAGCCGCCCGGGTCGGCGGCGCCTACACCCCCAAGTTGAGCGAGATCACCGAAGAAGATTTCTGGGGCGATATGAACGTGAAGGTCATGGGCTATCTGCGCTGCGCCCAGGCCGTGGCTCCCTATATGATTGACCAGGGTTGGGGCCGGATCATCAACCTCAGCGGGATGGCTGCCCGCCAGGCCGGTTACGCCATCGGCAGCATGCGTAACGTTTCAGTCTCCGCCCTGACCAAGAACCTGGCCGACGAACTGGGGCCCCAGGGCATCAACGTGACCACCGTGCATCCGGGTATGACCTACACGGAACGGGTCCCGGCGATGCTGGAAGAACGGGCCAAGACTCAAGGCATCACCGTCAAGGAAGCGGAACTCCAGATGGCCGAGGGAAACTCCATCCACCACATCGTCGACGCCCGTGAAGTGGCCTACGTGATAGCCTTTCTAGCCTCCCCCAAGTCCATCTCCATCAACGGCGACGCCATCGCCGCCGGCGGCGGAGTGGGCCGGGCGATTCACTACTAAAAAGCCAATCGAAATATTTACGTTGGCTTTTTGACGGAAGCAAGTACCGCCCCCATGGGAACACCGATGATACCCTCTCGGTCGTAAGACTTGAGTTCATCGCGGACAAACCCAACGATGCGTTCTAGCGCCTCCTGGTTTTGAGAACGAAGAAGCTCTCCGGCGCGGACTCCGGCGTCGCGTAATGAGTCGAATAGGACATCGTAACTGGAAATCTCCCCAAGGTGTGGCAGATCTGTAATTTCAAGATCAGCGAAACCCGCATCAAGGAGTGTTTTACGGGTTTCATCGTGGTCGCTGAAGCGGAACATAGGAGGGCCTGTAGGTAGACCCACATCCATTATTCCGTGCGTCTCAACCGCTCGGAGGAGTATGCCGAGTCCCGCCGCGGCTTCTTGTGGGTCGCCCCATACCGTAAAGGCAAGGCTTCCTCCCGGGCGCAAAACACGCAACACTTCAGCCAGCACTACTTCTGGCCTTGAGAAGTGCAGCATCCCGAAATTGGTGACCACTGCATCAAAGCTCTCGCCCGGAAAGGGTAAATCCTCAGCGTCCCCTTCCTAGAACGATGCATTGGGGTTTAGCTTGCGGGCCGCAGTCACCATATTGGGCGCGAAGTCTATGCCTATCACATCGGCGCCGCGATCTGCCGCGGCGCCGGCAACATATCCTGGACCTGTGGCAATGTCGAGAACCCGAATACCCGCTGTTACTCCCGCGCCATCAAGTAGCGGTTCACAAAAAAATGGTGTGAGGTGGCCAAAACGCTGGTCGTACTTATCGGCTGAGGCGTCCCAGCCAGATTGCTCAAAGGCTCGGAACGCTTTGAGTTCGTCAGATGATGGCGTAGTCATACGAGTTCTCCACCTAGTCCAAGTTGTTAAGCCTCCGGACTAACCTGCCATTTACTTTCTCTACGCTCAGCGACAGGATGGAACTTCACATTCTCGCGGCCCATGATAACTCATGTTTGGTGGATGTACCATGCCGGTATGCGGCTCTGAGGCCGGTAGCGGCGGCGGAGTGGGCCGGGCGATTCACTACTAGACCAGTCGGGAGCCGCCGTAAGCCTGGGTCTATGTATTTGGACCCGTTGGCTCCGGCATCGTGACCCTTCCGGAACTTAACCGCGTCCCCGTTGCGTGCGACGGTAGCGTCATGGTGTTGCTATTTTGCGATGGAGTGATATACACAGCCAAAGAACTGGAATTTCTGGTGCGGATCGGTTGGCTGCCGGTCGAGGTTCTCTTAAAGTGTTCTTTAGTGTGGCTAACCTGACCGCTCTTTGACATTGATTTACCGGCGCTTTTGGCCGGCCGGTCCGCTTCTAGTAGGTGGCCAATTCGCGCGCCGCATGGACGATGTCCGATGGGCCGGGCAGGAGTGCGTCTTCCAGGGTTGGGCTGTACGGAAACGATGGAACGTCCGGCGCGCCCACCCGCTGCACTGGGGCGTCCAGATATTCAAAGGCGTCCTTGGCGATGATGGCCGCCACTTCAGCGCCCACGCCCCCGGTCAGGTTGTCCTCATGGACGATGCAGGCGCGGCCGGTCTTCTTCACTGAATCCAGCAGGGTAACGGTGTCCAAGGGGCTCACCGTGCGCAGGTCCACCACCTCACAGTCTATCCCCTCCGCCGATAAGGTCTCCGCCGCCTCCAGGCAGTGGTGAACCGAGAGTCCGTAGGAGATCAGGGACAGTTGCCGCCCTTCCCGCCGCACGACGGCCTCCCCGATGGGCACCGTGTAATCGCCGTCCGGCACCTCGCCCCGCACCGTGTTGTAGGCGAGTTTATGCTCGAAGAACAGCACCGGGTTATCGTCACGGATCGCGGCTTTCAAGAGGCCCTTGGCGTCGTGGGGACTGGAAGGCACGACCACCTTCAGGCCGGGCACGTGGGCGAAATACGCCTCGACGCTCTGGGAGTGGTACAATCCGCCCCTAACGCCTCCTCCGTACGGCGCGCGGATCACCAAGGGTACCGCGAACTCCCCGTTGGTGCGGTAATACATCCGCGCCGCCTCGCTCACCAACTGGTTAAACGCCGGGAATATGAAGTCGGCGAACTGTATCTCCACCACCGGACGCAACCCATTCATGGCCGCACCGATGGCCACGCCGACCATGCCCGATTCGGCCAGCGGGGAGTCAATCACCCGGCCGGGACCGAACTCCTCCAGCAGGCCTTCTGTGACCCGGAACACGCCGCCGTTCATTCCGATGTCCTGGCCGATGAGGAACACGTTGGGGTCGGCCGCCAACTCCTCGCGGAGGCCTTCTCGAACGGCTTCGATCAAGCGTTTCTCAACCATGGGGCCGCCCTACGGCGCGTAGACCCCATCAAGGGCCGTCGCTGGGTCGGGCGGCGCTGCGGCGTCCGCGTAATCGATCGCCGCTTCAACCTCTTGGTCCACTGAGTCTCGCAGCGTTTGGTCTGATTCCTCGTTCAGGAGGCCGGCGGAGATCAGAAAGTCCCTGAAGCGCGGCAGCGGGTCAAGCTGCCGCTCCGCATCCAATTCTTCCTGGCTCCGGTAACGCAGATGGTCGTCGGAGCTGGAGTGGGGCATCATCCGGATGGTCGTGGCTTCCACCAATGTGGGACCATCCCCCGACCGTGCCCGGTCCACCGCCGTCTTGACCGCCTGATAAACCGTCAACGGGTCCAAGCCGTCCACCGTGACGCCGGGGAAGCCGTAGCCTTCGGCCCGCTTCGAGACCTGAGGCTCGGCGCTCTGGAGGCTGACGGGGACAGAAGTGGCCCAACCGTTGTTGTTGCAGAAGAACACTACCGGCAGGCGGTGGACGCCCGCGAAGGCCAATCCCTCGTGAAAATCGCCTTCACTGGCCGAGCCTTCGCCGAAGTAGACCATGGTCACGGCGTCTTGGCCCTTGAGCTTGGAGGCTAATGCCACGCCCGACGCCCTGGGGATGGTCGTTGCCACCGAGCTGCCCATGGAGATGATGCCTAGCTTCTTGTGGCCCCAGTGCTGTGGCATCTGGCGGCCGCCGCTGTTGGGGTCCGCGGCCTTGCCGAACATGTTCAGCATGACCTCCTGGCTGGTCATACCCTTGACTAGCATGGCCCCCAGGCTCCGGGCATATGGAACGATGAAGTCATTGCCGGTATCCAGCGCGTAGGCGCTGGCCACATCCGCCGCTTCTTGGCCGTCGCAGGGCATGGAGAACAGGACCCGCCCTTGCCGGGTGAGGAACCAACTCTTCTCGGAGATGGCCCGCGTCAGCAGCATGTAACGGTAGATCTGTTGGGCGCTTGAGCCGTCTAGTCCAGATTCGCAGAGACGATTGATCCCGACATTTGCCAGCATGGAAGCTCCTTGGGCGCTGGACGGGTGTTCGGTTAGGTTTTTAAGTTGGACTGATCTTACGAATGATGTAGCCGCTGAATTGTCGGGTACTTTAAATCGGCAAGTCAGGGCCGTCAACTGCCAAACCTTAACGTGATACCAGCGAATTATCGAGGACTATGCCATGAATACGTCGTAGCCAAGCGGCCCAACTCTGAGACCGCCGCCGTCTTTGGCTATGACCGCTTGGAACCGAAATCAGGTCACGACAGGAAAACGAGTTCCCGCGGATCAGTTGAGCGATACGGGCAGGCTCTTAACCGAGCGAAAGGTCAGGCTTTCCTGGTATTCCGTCTCGCGGTTAGTCGATTCCAGGTTCGGGTACCGCTCGGCCAGCGCGCTGAACACCTCTTGCCCCTCCACCCTGGCGATGGTGGCCCCCAGGCAGTGGTGCACGCCGGCGCCGAAAGCAACATGGGGGTTGGGCCACCGGGTGATGTCGAAGGTGTCCGGGTCCTCGAACTTGTTGGGATCGCGGTTGGCTGAGGGTGTGAACCAGCGCAAGCGGTCTTCTTTCTTGAGTATTTTCCCCCGGATCTCCACGTCTTCGGTGGCCATACGCTGGATCGATTTCACCGGCGGGTCGTAACGCAGGGCTTCCTCGGTGGCCCGCACCATCAGCCCCTGCGTGTCGTTTTTGAACAGGTCCCATTGGCTGCGGTTGTTCATCAGGGCCAGAGCGCCGTTGCAGATGAGGTTGATGGTTGTCTCGTGCCCGGCTACCAACAGCAACGAAGTATTGACCAGCACCTGTTGCCGGGTGAACACCCCGGACTTCTCTCCGCTGGCCAGCACTGATATGAAGTCGTCTTTGGGGTGGATGATGCGCTCGTCCACCATGGGATTTACATAATCCAACATCCCCTGCATGCCCTCGGCCACGGTCCGCATCCGGTCCGGTTCGCCCCGTCCGGCGTGCAGCAGCTTCTCGGCCAACCTCCTGATGTGCGGGCGCTCTGACTCGGGCACGCCCATCATCTCGGCGATGACGAGTACCGGCAGGGGCACGGCCAAGTCCCGCATCAGGTCCACGTCGCCCTTCTCCTCGGCCGCATCCAGAAGCTCCTTGATGGCCGACTTCACCAAAGGCCGCCATTCTTCCATGGATTTGGGCGTGAAGTAGGAGTGGACAACCTTCCGCATGGCCAGGTGCTCCGGCCGGTCGAATTGGACCAACTGGTTTCCCCGGTAGTCCCGCATGAAATCGTAGAGCTCTTGGTCCGAGTCGTAGATCGCGGGGTAGGCGGGGAGTGGGTCGTTCTTCCAGACGGAGTTGGAGAATCGCTCATGGTTCCGGGCCAGCCAGACCAGGTCGTCGTGCCTGGTGATCACCCAGAGTTGGTAGAGTTCGTTCCAGTGTACGGGATCTTCGTCCCTGATCCGTCCGTAGTATTGAAATGGGTCTTTTATGACGTCCGGGGCGAACATGTCGTCGCTGATAGTGGTTACCATTTCACCGTCATTCAAACGCGATATGAGACAAGGCAAGAATGCTGAGAGATTGATCGGACCCTCATTATATGTCAACGAAGGCGACCTCCCGGTGGGGAGGCGGCCATCCATCGTCATCAATTTGCGCCGTCAATAGTTGATTCACCAAATACACGGTCTTATAATCCACACATGGCGCAAGATTCTATCGCAAAAACAGACACGCAAGACCATATCCGGATGTGGCGGTCGTTCTTGGAGACCCACTCCACTGTGGTGAAGTACCTGGAGCGCCGGATGCAGGAGCAACACAGTCTGCCCTTAGCCTGGTGGGACGTGCTACAGCAGCTTGCCGACGATCCGGAGGGACGGCTGCGCATGGGTGATCTTGCAGACTCCGTGCTGCTGACCCGCAGCGGCATAACCCGTCTCGTCGACCGGATGATCGTGGCCGGACTGGTGGCGCGTGAACCCTGCCCCGGAGACCGGCGCGGCTACTACGCCGTCATCACGCAACTGGGCCGGGACACCATCGAGAAGGTGGGCCCGGACCACTCCAAGGACGCCTGGGAGATCTTCCTAGGGCACATAACCGAGGAGGAGGCGGACGTGCTGGGGAAGGTGTTCAATAGGGTATTAACCGCCAGCCGATAACCGTATTTGCCTGATCGAACAAAAAAGCCCCCGTCCTTCCTAAGAAGGGCGGGGGCTTTTAGTCCAAAAGGTCTTTCGTGAAGCGATTTAGGCGTCGTCCACGACCGTGTCGATGATATCTGGTGAGATCGACGCCACTTCCACGCCGAGCTTGCGGCTCAGGGACTCGACGATGGCGATTCCCAAGGCCTTCATCTCCCGCTTGTTGATCTCCGGCAAAGGGTCCAGTGCTTGGGCCAGATCGAGCCGGAAGCGCTTGGGGTATTTGCCGCCGTTGGCGCCGAGGCACCGGAAGCGGATGGGAGTGGCCGCCATGGTGGAGAACTGGTTCTCCATGCAGGCCGTCCGGCCATCTTCGGTCCACCACCAATACACGGTGGCCACGATGGGGTCTGGTGTGAACGGCTGGCGGTCCCGGCTGCGGCGCTTGGTTGCCGGTTCGGGGTTGGCTACGGCAGCAAACCCGTCGTCGAGGCGCTGTACGGTCAAGGTCATAGGTCCTCGTCCGGACAAAAATGGATGGATGAGCGGTCCGGAGACTCGATATTACCGTGCCGAGAATTACCCAAGAGTTACAGAAATTTTCGAAGATTACCCCTTGATCAGGAAGACCACTCCGGAGATCAAAAGCAACGCGGTGATGATCTTGGGGAAAACATGCTCCGGCACCCGCCTCAGGATGATCCTGCCCAGATACGCGGAGCCCGCGGCGATGCCTCCCAAACCGAGGCCCAGTGCCAGGACGCGCACCGACAGAAGGTCGCTGGTGCCGAAGATTATCAACTTGGGTACCTGAATCATGCCCATCCCCAAGGCGGAAGTGCCGATGTAGGCGCTTGCCGACAGGCCGTACGCCAGGTAAAACACGGCGGCGAATGGTCCCGGTATCCCCAAGAACGCGGAGCCGAATCCGGTGCCGGCGCCCAAGGGTACGAAACCCCAGAGCTTCATGTTGAAATTGCGTCCTATCGGCATCCGGGTGTAGACCACAAAGAGGAGCATCATCACCCCAAGGATGCGCACCAGAACCGTGGTGTCGATGGAGACGAAGATGAAGCTGCCTAGGACGGAGAAGGGCAGGGCTCCCAGAGCGAACAGGCGGACCACCGGCCAGTTTAGTCCATCCCGGTGCAACCCAACCCTGGAGACGGTGCTCAGGAGTTGGGAGATGGACAGTATGGGTATAGCCTCCCGGATGCCGAACACCCAGACGAGTACGGGAAGGACGACGATGCCACCGCCGAATCCGGCCACTCCGGCGATAGTGAATCCCACGGTGGTGGCCGCCACCACCGCGGCTATTTTTAGGACTTCTTCCAATCTACTCTTGCCAAAAAAAAGTCCCGGTCCTTCCCGTACAGGAAGGACCGGGCCGAATTTCCGAATCTATAATATGCTACTCAGCTTGAATCAGCGGCATCACAGGCACCGACGCACTAGCGAGCAGCAAACCTAGGGCGAATCCTAGAGATTGACGCCGCAGGCCTTACCCGAGTGGGAGGGCGCTTCGTCATGCGAACTTGCTACAGCGGGAATCACCGTCGCAACCGCCAACATGGCCACGAAAACCAACGGAATCAGAAATCTGCGCATGATTCATCTTCTAGGATCCCAAAATTAACTTGGCCCAATTCTAATCACTGACGATGGCAGCGTCAAGGAGGGTTGGCCGTACATCGGAGACCAGGCCTGTTGGAAGAGGCCGATCAGCTCCCATCACCACGGTGCAGAACGCTTAAACCTAGATACGGGGCATATAACAACCATGGTGACCCAGGTCACTGGAATACAGGTCGGCTAATCACAGAACCGCAGGCCCATGTCTTGGATAATTATTGCTAGGCAGATGGTCTTGGTCTTGCAATATGAGCAACCTCTTGGAGTTAAGGAAAATGCTAGATATCATTAAGAAAACGATACGCCGAGGGTCGGAAGACAGTAATGGGATCACGCTCGTTGAAATGATGGCGGTCGTGGTAGCCATGGCGGCTTTCGCTTCGATCTACACCTACATCATCGTCGGTGCGGTAACTTCCAGTCCTTAGGTCCGTAGCTCCTAGATTCGGGGTCGGGCGCAGGCCCGGTCAATGGACCGCCAGTGCCAAGTATCCCCGCTGAACAACAGGGGAAATTATGAATAAATGTCCTCACTGCAACCAGATCGTATCGCGCCCGATAGCTCAGGCGGTCGAATCCACCAATAAAGAGGTGGTGGTATTGGTCAGTTGCCCGTCCTGCCTAAAGATCATCGGGGTCACGCGTCTTTAGAATCCCTCGCCGGTGCTGACCGGGAGTCCACGCCAATCTAGACCCCTAAAAATTGCACGGCGTCCAAGGTGGATATTGGACAGCAAACATGCTATCAGCGCGTAGCAACGCATCCGGGGTCCGCTCCTCCGCCAGGCCGGCACTTGCGAGGGTACTAAAACTCACGGCGCCCATGTAGGCCGAGGCGAGATCGGAAATGCTCAGCACCAGGTCCGGAGAGGAACTTGAGGCACGGCATTCAGCCCCCTCGGGCGACCCTTCCAATTCGAACCGGCCTTCGTTCCAGGGGCATAGATCGTCTTTAACTTCGATCACCAGCTTGCCGGGCTCCATGTAGCGCCGCAGGTTTAAGGCCGCGGCTACATCGACCACCCGCACCCAGACCCCGTCCCGAGTCGATCGCTGCAACCGGCGCGGGTCGGCCAACACCCAGGGCAACGGGTCGTCCACCGGCCGCTTCAGCGCCTCCGTGGTGCTGGTTCGGTCCACGTCGAAGCAGAAGCGCCACAATGCGGTCATCGCCTCGGTGGTCGTTGCCATCAGCTCGTTCACGCACAGGTTGGTGCTGGTGATTCGGTACGCAACGTATCCGTCCACCCTCCCGCCGTCCTCGTAGGCGGCATAGAACAGTCCGCCCTGGCCGCCTTGCAGATGCTCGGGCGTTTGGGAATCCCGCTTCCATTGGTGTAGTGGTCTCTGAAACACCCCGGGACGGCCCGCGGTAGTCCGCCGGAAGACCTCTGGGAGGTCGTTTGGTATATCGACCGGATCTACAAAGCGGACTCGGCCGGGATTTTCATATCGTCTGGCATAGCCCGTGTGCTGGCGGTCGATGGTCCATCGCTCGTGCAACGACCCGATACCGTAACCGAACCTACGGTAGATGATGCTTTCAGAGGCGAACAGCGCGGCCAGAGGCTCCCCACGTTCGTGAAGATCGTGGATCTGATGGTGCATCATCCTTGTCATTAGGCCCTGCCGCGTATGCGTGGGTTGGACGGCGATGTTGGCCACCCCTGCAGTGACCGCTGTGCCCCCGGGTATCGACATCTCTATCCGGTGAGAATGGGCGCCGCCGACGATCTCCCCTTGGTCGAACACCGCTATCGAGCGGTCAAGATCGAAGTGAGGCCGCAGCATCTCCGGGTCGTCGTTAAGCCGGTTGCCGTGGGCCCGCGCTTCCGCGCGTGTCCACTGAACAAACTCTTCGGGAGTTATGTTCCTCATTTCCAGCATCGGGGTTCCTCTCCCTGTCTACCGGTAGCGCCGATCGTATTCGACTAGGCCGCCGCTTGGGGAATCTCCATTGGCGGTAGCCATCATTATCAGTTGTAGGCGAACTTTAGCATAGACGCGCGCGGCCGGGGGTAGTTGGGTTGGTGTTTGTTCCCATGGGGAATAAAAAAGGCCTCTGAAATCTCAGAGGCCCGATCGTTGCCCGGTATCTTGGCTACTTGCTAGTCTCGTTCACGCCTGAGGGGCGGGGATATCCCATTCGTGGTTTAACCGCTCTAGGGCTTGATCGATCACCAGGTCCAACGCCTGCGGCTCCCAGGGTTTGGTCAGCACATTTTTCACTCCCAACGCTTCTGCTCTCGCGGTTACCTCTGGGACGTTGATCGCGGTCACCAACACCACCGGGACTTGGAAGGTCTCCGGGTCTTCCTGCAACTCCGAGATGAAAAGAAAGCCGTCCATGACCGGCATCTTCACGTCCACGAAGATGATGTCGGGAGTCTGTTCTTTGACCCGCTGCAAAGCCACAGCGCCGTTATCGGCCTTCCGGACGTCGCAACCCCTATCTTCCAACTGCTCAACCAGCAGGTTCCTGATATCTTCTTCGTCTTCAACAACCAGCACGTAGACTATACCCTGGCCTCCTTAGCATAACTTCCCTTAGATTCAGGGTAACAACATCCCTGCTAAGTTCAAGGAGATGGCGGGTTGACTCTCTTACGTGGGCAGGCAAACAAGGAGACCGCCTCAATCGGAGGCCTATTCAGACTCAGAAAAAAATTGGTGCCGGGAGAGGGACTCGAACCCACACACCCGCAAAGGTAGCGGATTTTAAGTCCGCCGCGTCTGCCATTCCGCCATCCCGGCTTTGCCTTGCGCAGAACTCTCAACCGAGTTGCCCTGCGGCCCAATTATAGCAGTCCAAATCGCCTCCTTGGCCGTCGTTGGCCTGGGGAGCTGGTACATGAGCAGGCCGCACAGGGAGCTTTGCCATCCTTCGGGAATCAGGTGAATCTTTTTGGCTCCCAGGTTGGTGCCGAACTCGTGCCCTTGGGGCGGGATTTGACCGTTCATGGCTGACTCCCAGTGTGATAAAATACGGCATAGATTAATCGCATTGCCGCTGAGCATGGGAGATGTGAAGCGCCAATGACGCCAGGTAACGGAGTGCGATTTTCCAGGGTGGAAAGTTGTGCTCTCTTTGTTTTTAGAAAGCTTCGTTATCGGCCTTGGCCTCGGACTGTCAGGCGTGGTTATCGCCTCAGTCGGATGGCTACTCAAGGCCACGCTTTCTAGATTGCGTAACTTCCGATTCCTCAACAAATCCACCTAGCCCTTGCCGTCCTTTTGCGCGCTAAAACTTGTCTGCAGGAGTCCGCGGTCAGCTGGTTAATGCGTCATGGAAACAGATCTGGAGCGCCGGCAAAACGCCGCCGGCACAAAATTGGTGACGCATTAAAGGTCTTGGATCTCCGGAGCTCCAGCGATTAATGCGCGCTAGAAACATTGGCCACTAATCCCGCGCCGCAGGCCGGGCACTCCCGCGTTTGGCCGTGCCAGGATGCTTTGCACTTGGAACAATGAGCTTTCACCGCTTCCCCTCACGCTCCGCCGCTGTCTTATCAGGACCAATTTTGCCTGCTAGCGGTTCTGATGATTTGGTAAGATTAGTTGGCACATGGGAAAAATATGGGAAATTCTGAATCGTTAGAAATCTTTCCAGAATTTAAAAATGCAAGGTTGAGGCTAACCGACTCAATATTGATTGTCGGCGGTACGGTATTAGGGTTCTCAGTTGGATTTCTTGCCAATGCGGAATCCTTGAAGTCGACCGAATTTCTGAGAATCGCGTGGGTATTCTTAGCTGTTGCCATATTTGCGAATATCACCTCGAAGGGGTTTGACTACTTTATGGCGAGCACTTCGAGCCTTCAGCACAATCGTTTGTATCGTATGTTTCGGGGGCATTCATTGGTACATCGGTAGGAGCGTTCATGGGAGGGCTATTATTCCTGACGATATTTGGGTACAAAAATGTCTAGAAAAACTATGGGGCCTTGGCCCCATCACCCAACCTCCATCGCCATCTGGTGTTGGACGCCCAGGTGGGCGGGCGGCGGCGGTAGGTTGATCGTCTTGGAAACCTTCAGGTACTCGGCGTCGATCTCCGGGTCTCCCAACCTGCCATAGACGCGCATCGTCAACATCGGGGGTGCAACAGAAAAAGGGCTGGCAATCTGCCAGCCCTTTTTGGTGTAACAGTTTAAGTGTTTTAGACCGCGATACGCCGATAGAATAACGCTCGGCGCTACTCGGGTGGAAGTATATATCGGGCGTCATCCGCCATGGTGATTGGAAGTTTATTGAGTATGTCCCAATACTCAAAGACGATGAACTGTGCCGAAAGAGCTCTTTCTTGAATCACCGATAATGTGTGCTGGATCGCATAGACGTCAGTCTCGTCAGGTTGGCCGAAAAACGTCCCTTTAGGGATTTTCTTTCCGCACGTGGTTTCTGCGTTTTCGTGGAGGATTCGCAAGACGCTGTATTTGCCCGCTACGTGAATTAGATTGGGTCGACGCGTTGATGGGATTTCGGGATGGTTTCTATAATAGGCGTCAATAGACTTCAGCAAAGTTGGCATAGCAATACCGTCAGTCGCGTAGATAACCTTGTATGGCCAATCTTCGTAATCGGAGATATTGGCGCCAACCGCTAACCGGTCCGTCGTCAACGGTGTTTGGGTTGGGATTGAAGCGAGATTATCTAGAGCATCTTCTAGCTGTTCTGTTGTCAACGTTGATTTCGCGTTTACGACTGCAATGGTTCCATCGATTGGTGCAAAACTTTTTGCGTGTTCGCCAGTCGTCAACATATACCGTGGACAAGAATTTGTGGTGACAACGATGTCCAGTTGCTTCGACTCAGCCCCCTCCATGTCGAATACGAACCCACCTAAGAACACGTTACAGTTCGCAGGTGTGTGAGTACGAAAAAATCTGCGTAAATTAATTCACGCGATTGTCCTAGATCGGTGGAATTTGGGAAAATTGAAGCTGCGGCCGCCTCCCCGCGCAAAACTGATCCTACAGACTCAAAATACTGTTTAAGGCGGTCGAAAAACTCAGCAGGCATAGTCTTCCCAGGTGTAACAGGGAAGTGGTGTAACAGTTAAATGGTTAGCTAAGTGGTTGCGGCCCGTCAAATTTTACGCTTGGGGCCTGCCTGTTTTATCCGTCAAATTTGACGGGTTGCAGCCGTAAAATTTATGCCTGAAGGGGTGTAAAATTTGGAGGCGACGGGCGGATTCGAACCGCCGAATAGAGGTTTTGCAGACCTCCGCCTTAACCGCTTGGCTACGTCGCCCCGTTTCGCTATACGGCCGGATGCCGATACTTGGTGCCGAGGGTGGGATTTGAACCCACACGAGCTTACGCCCACGGCCCCCTCAAGACCGCGTGTCTACCAGTTCCACCACCTCGGCCTAACCGTGCGCGCCGGTATTATATCACCTCTTAGGCATGGCGGCACCCATATTCAAGCCTGGCGGCCAACCCTGCTTGCCACGGTCAACACCTAGCCAATCCAACCTCTATAATAGTCGCATGTCGCCGGAACCACGCCGAAAGCAGGTAAGCCTCAGGGTCTTCGACAACGAGCCCACGGCCCGGATGGCGGAACAACGCCTCCAGATGGAGGGAATACCCTGTCTCATCCGTTCCTTGCGCGGCGGCCCCGGCCTCTGGGGAACGGCCTACAATCTGCCCCACGACCTGCTGGTCTACGAGGGCGACGAGTCCCGCGCCCGGGAAGTCCTCGAACACGTACCCCAAGAGATAATTGAACATGAGCAAGATGGCGAAAGGCCTTCAACGCTCATGCCCCAATGGATGGTCACCGCAACCATCGTGGCTGTCGTCGCATTCATCGTTTCGACCGTAGTGATCGCGAACCGGGCGGTCCGCTAACCGCATCACATCGATGCCCCTCAGCCGCCCGGCGAATCGCTGAAGCCGACAGGGGCGAAATCTAACATCTGTAGGCGTTCTTAATGCAGAAATTACCCCTCGGACCCGTGCGCGCCATCACCTTCGACATGTACGGCACGTTGCTGGACCTGGTCGCCAGCTTCGCTTCCGGATTCGACGAATTCCTTAAGAGCAAAGGCTATGCCGGAAGCGCCGACGACGTGATTCAAGCCTGGGAGACCACTTACCTCCACGAGAGCAACGTGGACTCCCTGCTGAACCGGCCCCGCACCCCATTTGAGGTCGTTCGCCGCGTGACCCTCAGCCAGCTTTTCCACAAGCTGAAGATATCCCATACCGAAGACGACATCGAGCAGCTAGTCACCACCAAGGCCACACCGACGCTATTCCCAGACGTAAAAGAGCACCTGGCCCGGTTACAGACCCTCGGCAAATACCGGGTGTGGGTGTTGTCCAACGGAGACCTGGCGTCCCTGGATCGCGCCGTGAGCGCACTGGGTATACCCGTGAACGGGGCCATCTCCGCCGAGCAGGCAGGCTACTATAAGCCCCACGCCGGGGTGTACCAACACGCGATCAAAGAGCTGGGTCTGCCTGGCGAACAGATACTCCACGTCGCGGCCCACGCCTGGGACATACGCGGCGCCAGAGCGGCCGGCATGGCCGGGGCCTACATCAACCGCTACGGTATCCCCTATGTCGACGCCGACGGCTCCCAGGCGGACCTGGAAGTGCCCGGCCTGGCTGAACTGGCCGACCAACTGACGCAGACCTAACAACCAGTCAACGAGATAGATGCCCCCGGACGGTTAGGGTGGTGGGCAGGGCCCAATGTGAGGAGGAAGCAATGTCTACAAGGTTCGGAGTCGAACTGGTCCTGGAGCCCGCGTTCACCGCAAGGGCCTACCGCACCCGGAACATAGTCTGCGGGCAGTACGCGTCCTGGGCGGCCGAGATGCACATGTTGCGTATGAGCGTGGTCAGCTATTTCCAGTGTTCAGACTCCGTACTGGACCATCTGGCCCACGGCGTCGGCCAGTTGGCTGAAGAGAGCCGGCAGCGCAGCCCCCGGTTTTCCATCAATTGCCTCGGTGTGGCCAGCGGCTGGAATGGCGGCGCCGACAGAGGAGACCGCAACAACGTTTTTCTGGAATTTCAGCAGACCGACCCCAATCATCCTCTGACGCTACTGCAACGCGACGCCGTGAGATTGGTGGAAAACCTCCCCGGCGCGGACCTGCCGACGGAAAAAGGCGAGTTTCAAGCCAAGATCAACCTCATCGAGTACGCCGACTTGCCACCCGCGGTCCTGGCCGACGCCACCGACTTCGCCAAAGGCGTGGCAATCGACGTGGGCGTGCCATCCGTGGCCCGCGCCTGGAGACTGTCCCTGCTTCGCTACCGGTCGGAAGGCGCAGGCGACGACTGGAGCCACGGCAGTTGGGCGTCCGATGTCCGCTGGGAAAACCTGTCTAGCTACGTTCTCTAGGACGCAGTGTCCCCTCTCCCGTCGTCCTTCCGCGGAAGGAGGGGAGGTTAGGATGGGGGCGTTCTTCGCTGAAGGTGACCATGACCGTGGCGGCCAGAATCCCCCTAAATCCCCCTTTACGAAAGGGGGACTTCAACTTTCCCGATTTAAAAAGCGGGACCGAGGGGATTTTCGTACTTCGCTGGCAGTCATTCAAACCCTGGGTTATCATGCTCTCAATCCGTGGGTCTGGGCCCATAAGACCCAGTTTTTGAGAGGAGACCAGGTTATGAAGACAACTACTAAGCTACGCCAGATGATTGATTCGGATAGCCTGACGGTGGCGCCGTTCGTGCTTAACGCCTTCCACGCCAAGATCGCCGAGTCGGTGGGTTTTCAGGCCGTTTACATGACCGGCGCTGGCACCTCCGCCGAGCGAGGGTTTCCCGACGTGGGGCTGCTGACCATGACCGAGATGGTCTCCAATGCCAAATACATCGCCGGAGCGGTGGATATCCCGGTGATCTGCGACGCCGACACTGGTTACGGCAATCCCCTGAACGTTCGGCGGACCATCCGCGAATACGAAGGGGCGGGCGTCGCGGGCGTACACATCGAAGACCAGGTGTTCCCCAAGAAATGCGGTTTCTTCGCCGGCAAGCAGGTCATCCCTCAAGAAGAAGCGGTGCAGAAGATCAAGGCCGCCCTGGACGCGCGTTCCGACCCCGATTTCGTGGTTATCGCCCGTTGCGACGCCTATGCCGTCACCGGCTGGGAGGACACCGTCGAGCGCTCCCACGCCTACATCGAAGCCGGCGCGGACCTGGTGTTCGTGGACGGCATCAAGAGCCGCGAAGATATCGAGAACTACGCCAGGGACATGGGCAGCCTGCCCCGGATGTACAACGGAGACCTGGCCAACACCAAAGAGATGGACGCCCTGGGCTACAAGGTCATGATCTGCGGCAGCACGATCTGGCTGATCTACAAGCAGCTCAAGGACTCATTCACCGAGTTGATGGAAGAAGGCGCGGTCAACCCTGAGCGCTACGGCACCCGTTGGGACGTGGCCGGGCTGATGGGCCTGGATGACATCTACGAACTGGAGCAGAAGTACGGCGTGACTGAGGCGCCGGTGGTTTAGGGCAGACCGCACCATTCGGGTATAGATCTATCAAAGTTGGAGGTGTCATGGGCCGTTATTTGATCCAAGCGAATTACACATAACAAGATGTGGCAGGGTGGGTTCCAGCCCCGAAGACCGGACTGGCGTGCTTAAATCCATCGTGGAGGCGGCCGGAGGAAAGGTCATTACTTTAGACTACTGCTTCGGTGAATTCGACGTGGTGGGCGTCCTAGAGATGCCCGACAACACAGCGATGACGAGTCTGGCGATGGCCTTCGGAGCGTCTGGCACGGTGGCTAATATGCGCACCATTGTGCTGATTTCGACTGCCGACGGGTTCGCAGCGGCCCAAAAAGCCAAAGAGATTTCCTACCGGCCGCCTGGCCAGTAGGAAGGCCTAGCCACCATCACGCTCCCAATCTGTCATTCTGATCCTTCCGGGGAAGGAGAAGAATCTACCAAGCGACATGGGCGCACCGGTCGCAATGTCGAGAACTTTGGTTCGCCAGACCGCAGTGGACAGATCCTTCGCTTCACTCAGGATGACCGATGCGAGGGATCGCGGGGCGGATGTGGGGTTAAGCCTCTATCCGCCGACTAATCAGGCACCAATGTCATGACTTCCCTGGAGAAGCGCTCCATGTTTTCCTGGAGCTCCGGAACCGTTGCACCGTGGAAGTTGATGATGAAGTTTGATACGCCAAGGGCCTGGTACTGACGCAGGTCGGCGGCGATCTGTTCGGACCCTCCGTGCATCATCTCGCGGGAACTGCCGGCCGAATCGTCGAAGACGATCCCGGTGCTGAAGGTGAGCGCCACTGCGTCTTCGGGACGCCCGGCCTCCACGGTCAGCTTGCGTAGCCGCGCGATCTTGCCGCCCAGTTCTTCGGGGTCCAGGATGGCCGGGGGCCGCAGTCCGATGGGCATCCAGCCGTCGCCGTACTTGGCCGCCCGGCGAATGGCGGGGCCGGTATGTCCTCCGACCCAGATCGGAGGGTGGGGCTTCTGAACGGGCTTGGGCTCAAACCCGGTGTTGGAGATCTGATAGTACTTCCCCTGGAAAGACGGGCTCTCCTTGGTCCAGAGTTCCTTGTAGAGTTGCAGGTACTCGTCGGTGACCGCCCCGCGCTCCTTGTAGGTGTCCAGTCCTAAGGCCTGGAATTCCTCCTCCATCCAGCCCACGCCCACGCCCAGAATCACCCGGCCGCTGGAAAGCACGTCCAAAGTCGATAATATCTTGGCCGTGAGCACCGGGTTGCGGTAGGGAACGATCAGCACATGAGTGCCCAGCCTGACCCGCTGGGTGCAGCCGGCGATGAAGTTTAGGGCCGCCAGCGGTTCGTAGTACGGCTCGTCTGGCCGGAAGGTGGCGACGCCGTCGGCGGCGTAAGGGTAGAAGGAGTCGACTTTCTTGGGCAGCACGATGTGGTCGCTGACCCAAACGTGGTCGTAGCCCAGGTCTTCGGCCCGCTGGGCCACGCTGCGGAGTTGTTCCGGGCCCGCCATCTCGCCGCGGCTGGGCAATGATGTTCCAAAAGTGACTGCCATCAGGTCCCTCCATATTCTGCCTTGGTCCAAGTTGGGGCCAGTGTAGCAGACGACGGTAACTGCGGCACCGGAAGAATCTAGTGCCGCTCCCTCTTGATCACGTAGGTGCCGCCGATGTAATCATGCCAACCCCGTTTCTTGGGGTCCCAGAGAACCCACAGGAACCCAACGAACATGATTAGAAACACGATCACCTTCCCGAGCACCTCGCGCATGAGGATCTGCTTCAACGATGGTTTGCGGTCGTCGGCGTCCACCACCTGGAGGCCTAGCAACATCTTGCCGGGGGTTTGTCCCAGCTTGTAGGTGAAGATGGTGTGGTAGCTAATGAATAAGACCGGAAATACGCCAGGGATATCCGCAACGAAAGAAATGAGAATGGTGGCGATGATCGGGGTTATGACATCAATGACGGCAGCGCCCAGGCGGGCCAAGAAACCGACGTATTTTGAATCGCCATGCACGCCCGCGTGCTCGGCCCCGCAATTGGGACAGAACCCCACGCCTCGACGCAGGCGCGCCCCGCATCGGTCACAGGGGAACGTCCCGGCCGGCTGGATCCACGGGCCACCGGGCCGGTCGGGGAGATTAGTGGAACCTTCTCCGGCCTGGTCGATAGACTCAATCGGCGGGCACAGCGCGCAGGACCTGGTCGACGGGAAGAAGTGCTCCCGGCACAATGGAGCGACGCCGCACTTGGTGCAATTGAGCGCCTCTTCCCTGGCCACCGGCACCCCGCAGGCCCGGCAATAGGGGATGTAGCCGTCCTCAAGCACGTCGAGTACTCGGTCAGCCGCTATCACAGTGCCGCAATGGACACATGCCGTGGCGCCCGTCGCCACCGCTGACCCGCAGTTCCCGCAGAACCGCTCTCCCGAAAAATCGTTATGCTCTGCTTCCGCCATCTGCCGTCCCAGGTAAAATGATTCCAAAGCTTCTAACGTCATACAAAAGACGCCCGTTAATAGACTACTACGAATCCTGAGCTTCGGATGGATGGAATCTAAGTAGCCTCACCCGCTGTAGCTACGAGATTTTGGGGGCGGTTGTACCACCAGAATAGTGTGTGCTAGTCTGAAGATCGAAGAGTTTTTGGAGAGCGCCAACAGATGCCGGAAAAAGTGGTCGTCGCCATGAGCGGAGGGGTGGACTCATCCGTGGCCGCTCTGCTGTTGCAGCAACAGGGCTACGACGTCGTGGGCGTCACCATGAAGCTCTACAACCTGGACGGCGAAGACCTCCCGCCCAATTATCAGGGCTGTTGCACCCTGGATGACGTGGAAGACGCCCGCTCCGTCTGCCGCAAGTTGGGAATACCCCACTATGTGTTGAACACCCAGCGGGAATTCCAGTCAGAGGTCGTGGACTACTTCACGTCTGAGTACCAGTTGGGCCGCACGCCCCACCCGTGCATCGCCTGCAACGACAAGATCAAGTTCAGCCACCTGATGGAACGAGCGGCCGTCTTGGAGGCCGACTACGTCGCCACCGGACACTACGCCCAGATCGAACGGACACCCAGTGGCATCGTCTTGAAGAAGGCCGTGGATGCCTCCAAAGACCAATCGTACGTGTTGTTTGGTATGGGGCAGGACCAGTTGGCCCATACGCTCATGCCCGTCGGCGCCTACCCCAAGAGCGAGATTCGGCAGATGGCCGAGGACGCCAAACTGCTGAACGCCGCCAAGCCCGACAGCCAAGACATCTGCTTCATCCCTTCGGGAGATTACAAGTCTTTTCTCAAAAAAAGGCTGGACACGGTCCCGGGCGACATAGTTGAACTCGACGAGACGGTGGTGGGCCGGCATGAAGGCATCGAATACTTCACCATCGGGCAGCGCCGTGGCCTGGGCATAGCCGGAGGCGAGCCTCGCTTCGTCATCCGTCTGGAGCCAGAGACGCGGCGGGTGATCATCGGGCCGGTAGAAGCCCTGATGCGGGATGAGATGCGTGTGTCAGCCGTTAATTATCCCCTGGGAGTTGCGCCTGAGGGACCGGTTGAGATCAACGTAAAGATCCGCTACAAGTCCAGCGAAGCGGCGGCGGTGCTGTACCCGAGCGGCGACGGCGCGATTGTCCGGTTTACCCGGCCACAGCGGTCGGTCACGCCGGGCCAAGCTGCGGTATTCTATCAGGGTGATGTGCTGTTGGGCGGTGGGACGATAGAGCCGGGCGTAATTACCGGCGTCCCAGAGGACCAGCCCGCGGCAACTGCCTAGTATCAAGCGAGGTGGCCAATGCCGGACCTTTCCCTGGAATCTGGGGTCCACAAGCGCGGTATCCAATTTGTAGCCGGAGTCGATGAAGCGGGACGGGGGCCCTTGGCCGGGCCTGTCGTCGCCGCGGCCGTGATTCTTCCCCCGGACCTGACCGGCTCTGAGCCTTGGCTCCAGCTCCTGGACGATTCCAAGAAGCTCTCCCAAGCCCGGCGGGAACGCGCCGCAGAGGCGGTCCACCAGCATGCGTTGGCGGTCGGCGTGGGTACGGTCAGCCCCGAAGACATCGACCAGATGGGCATCGGCCGGGCCGCCCTGGCCGCCATGCTGCGCGCCGTGGGCCAACTCCCGTTTGCGCCTGGGCACCTACTTTTGGACTACATCTACGTCCGCGAATGCCCTTACACCTACGACACCATCGTCAAGGGCGATAGCCGCAGCTACTCCATCGCCGCCGCCTCCAATGTGGCCAAGGTCACCCGGGACCGTCTGATGGTCGAGGCCGAGGCGACCTACCCCGGCTACAACTTCGCCAGGCACAAGGGTTATCCCACCAAGGCCCACTTCCAGCGGTTGAACGAACTCGGCCCCTGTCCCATCCACCGCCGCTCCTTCGCCCCGGTCGCCCAGGCCAGCATGTTTTTCACCGGCGATGACTGAGATTGGCCACGCCTCAAGGCCGCTTGGGCCGGTGGGGAGAGGACCATGCCCGCCGCTATCTGGAGGGCAAAGGCTACACGGTGTCGGCCACCAACTACCGCAGCCGCTGGGGCGAGGTCGATATCGTAGCCCAGCAGGGTGAGGAACTGGTGTTCGTAGAGGTCAAGACCCGCCGGGGCGCTGGATTCGGAACCCCCGAAGAATCAGTCACCGCCACCAAGTCCCATCGCCTCATCGCCACCGCCCAAGACTACCTTCAGAAGAACGGCCTGGAGCAGTCACCATGGCGCGTAGACCTGATCAGCATCCACCTAGATGAGAAAGGCAAGTTGTTGGGGGTTAGCCATCTGGAGAACGCGCTGGAGGAGTGAGAGGGAGAAGACGAAGAGGATACACCTAAAAAGGCAGCCCGCCGATACGGACCGACCACAGGACCATAATCGCCAACGCGGCCAGTCCGAAAGAGAAAATCATGCAGCCCCATCGTTGGTTCACAGAAAAAGTCTACCAGCCGACCGAGGAGTTAACTAGGGCCACTGGTTGGAGTACCGGAGGTATCTAACCGGTTGTACCGGCAACGCAGTTAGTGAGGGCGGCTAGGTGGCCGGCGCCGAAGCCGTTGTCGATGTTGACCACCGACACACCGGGAGCGCAGCTATTCAGCATGCTGAGCAGCGGGGCCAGACCGTCGAAGCTGGCGCCGTAGCCGGTGCTGGTGGGCACCGCGATCACCGGAACTGATACCAGGCCCGCGACCACGCCCACCAGGGCAGCGTCCATGCCCGCCACGACCACCAACACCCGCGCTTTCTGGAGCGCCGGAACCTGGTCCAGCAGCCGGTGTAGGCCGGCCACGCCGACATCGGCAATCAAATCAACTTCATTGCCCATGAGCGACGCCGTCAGTACCGCTTCTTCAGCCACCGGTAGGTCGGCCGTGCCGGCGGTCACCACGGTTATCCCCTGTACCAGAGGCGTTGGTTGTGGCGCGGGGACCACGATGGCCTTGGATAGTTTGTGGAACTCCGCTTCAGGCGTGTCTTCAAGCACCGCCTGATATGCTTCCTGGTCCGATTTCGTGACCAATACCGGATGGCCCCGGCCCTTCATGGCTGAGACGATCAAGGCCACTTGCTCCGGCGTCTTTCCCTTGCCAAAGATGACCTCGGGCCAGCCGGTGCGCAGGGAGCGGTGGTGGTCCAGCTTGGCGAAATCCAGGTCCTGGTACGGCAGATCGCGCAACTGTTCCAGCGCGGCATCCACAGTCATACCGTTCTCTTTGAACCGGGTCAGAAGGTCCCTCAACCGAGTCTCTTCGATGGTGTTGCTCCTTTAAGCCAGATGGGGCCGACGGTGGGAGTACGCCGGTCCCGATCGATCCACTACTGATTCTAAGCGAAAACCTTGTTGCCCACAAAGGGCTCGACGGCTTCCTTGACGCTGGCGCCGATGTCGCTGAATTTGCCCGCCACATCGGCGGGGATGCTGGCCTTGGAGAACATGATCACCATGAATAATTCTCCGGAGGACAAGACGCCGCCGAATCCCAGCACCGATTTGATCCCGTTGGGTATGACGAAGTCATCTTGGGCCGGGATGTAAGGACTGCCCACTGCCTCGGGCACGTAGAAGGTATTGTAAGTCTTGGCCGACATGTCGCCGATCAGCATGGGGTCAGGGCGTATGACCGATCCGACATCGAGGCCAAATTGGGTCAGCAGCCGGGAGGTCATGGGGATTCCAGCCACCATGTCCGCGGACGCCAGAGGGATGGCGCGGTGCCCGTTAGACTTGCTTCGGGATTTCCAGTCGTCGTTGTCCCCCATGGTTGCCAGCATGGTCAGACAATTCGTGTCGTCGCTGGGCGCCGATCCCAAGATTCCCTGGGCGAAGCCCTGCAGCCCCTGGTCAAGCTGGTCGTACGGGTGGGTCTTGTAGAAACGGACGAGGGCGTTGGCGCTGCCGCCGGAAGAATCGGTGATGTTCTCGTAGAGGTAGCTTACGATCTTGTTCGCTACGTCCTCCATGCTGGAAGCGCCGCCCCCCAACGCCGCGAGATTGGCGCCGCACTCCTTCAGATCTGCATCCGAGAATCTAGAGTAGTCGTACATTTTCCCCTCCCTTTATTTAGGCTTTTTTGGACTGGTTATGTATCGATGATCAGACCAACGATGGGCTTTGGGTTGGTCCGGCTACAGCAATTCCCGCCGGGCCGCCTCTGTCGTTCTTTGATAGACCTCTTGGAACGGCGTCCCGGTCTCCAGGGCGATGCGGCGTACCTCATCCGGTTCCGGAGCGGCGCTGATCGCGGCGCCATCCAGCAATTTGACCTTTACGGTGACGGGCCCCAGATCGGTCTCGATGGTGACCATCTTCCGGCCGGCGACGTACCGGTCGACGAGGCGGGTGCGGATGCCCAGAGTCGGCGTCTCCCGCAAGATCAGTTCCGAGGCCTCCCGCTCCTTGTCTTTGGGCACCAGGACGGATAGCACGGTCCCGGGGCGGTTTTTCTTCATCTGTATCGGGGTGTTCCAAACGTCCAGGGCGCCGATGGCGAACAGCCGCTCTTGGGTGTAACCCAATACCAGACCGGAAACATCGTCCAGGTTGGTCTCCAGCAGCACCACTTCTCCTTTTTTTACCGAAGATGGGGCTTCAGTTTGGGTGAGTTCGCCAAGCCACACCCGAAGGGCGTTGGGGAACCCGGCCGGGTCCTTGGTGCCCAGTCCCATGCCAACGCGGTCTACGTTGAAGGCGGGACGGCTGAAATCCGCCAGGGTGGTGATCAGGGCTGCTCCCGTCGGGGTGGTGAGTTCGCCGGCCTTTTCGTACATCGGTTTGTCGCCGATAACCGGCGCGCCCGCGGCGGCGATGAGCTCCAGAGTGGCCGGCGCCGGATTGGAATAACCGCCCGCCCAGCGCGGTGGGGTGGCGTTCCCGATGACCAGCGGCCCGGCGTGGATGCCGGCAACCTCCAGGTATTCAAAGCCGATGGCCGAACCGACGACATCGACCAACGTGTCCACGCTGCCCAGTTCTTCCAGTTCCAAGATGTCTTGAGTCTCGCCGTGGACTCGGCATTCCGCTGTCCACAGGGCGTTCAGGACCTCTCTGGACCTTTCTTTCACGGACTCTGAGAGGCTACTGCCGTCGACGGCTTCCAGGAGTTGTTTCGGGGAGTAGCGGGTCTTGTCTTCCAGGTCCACTTTCAGGTAGGTGCCCCGCATCTCGCAGCGGGTCTCCTGGCGCGCCTCCAGCCGGTAGCCGTCAACGTTCAACTTACCCAGCTCGGCTTCCAGGTGCTCGATGGGCATGCCCAAGTCTGTCAGCGCGCCCAGCATCATGTCGCCGCTGGCGCCGCCGATGGGTTGGATATAGGCGATTCTCATGAGCGCTATCAGGCCTTCAACACGGTTTCTGTGAGGTTGAGTTGGTCGTTCAAGCTGCCGGACCGAAGTCCGGACATGTCCAGCGACACCCACAGGTAGCCGATCTTCTTGATCGCCGCGACTATTTCCTTGCGGTGCCCGAATGCGAAGTCGATCTCATCCTCTCCGACCTCGATGCGGCACAGGCGGTCGTGATGCCTGGCCCGGACCTCTCTCAGGCCTAGACCGCGCAGATAGTCTTCGGCCTGCTCGATCTTGGACAAGTTCTCGACGGTCACCGGAATGCCGTAGGGGACCCGCGACGACAGGCAGGGTTGGGCCGGCTTGTCCCAGATCGGGATGTCCAATGATCTGGCGATGGCGCGAACGTCGACCTTGGTCAGTTCGGCCTCCAGCAAGGGACTGCGGACCCGGTGCTCGGACGCGGCAACCATACCGGGACGGTAGTCTCCGATGTCGTCGGTGTTGGCCCCGTTGACCACCCACTCGATCCCTTCTTTATCGGCCAGCGCTGTGAGTTCTGTGTAGAGCTCCGTCTTGCAGAAGTAGCACCGCTGGGGCGAGTTGGCCACGTACCCCTCCCGGTCCATCTCATTGGTGTGGATGATGCGGTGGGCGAACCCGAACGTTTCAGCCAGTCTGATGGTTTCTTCAAGTTCGCGTTTAGCCAAGGCTGGGGAGACTGCGGTAACCACCAGGGCCTTCTCACCGAGCACACGGTGGGCCGCTACAGCGACCAAGGTGCTATCAACGCCTCCGGAGAAGGCTACGGCCACGGAGCCCATCTCTTGGAGGATATTTTCCAGGGCTAATAATTTGTCTTGGGCTTGGAGCGCCATTTGGACCTCCGGTGATCCGGGGCTAATCTGACTGGAATCGACTTCAGAATGATAATTCCGTCTTGAGTCGGCGTCCACTATTTGTCAGTGAGCGAGTTTTGATCATGCCAGCATCTTTGAAACCGTGGCCGATAATTCCGCGGCCCGAAAGCCTTTGATCACGGCGATATCCGCCCATTCGGACTCAGCCGTGGCCGCCTGCGCCGCATCCTCGGCCAAAGCCAAGAATTTGGATCCGGGGCATTTAGCCGTGATTCCCGTTAGTTCTGAAAGCAGATCAGCGCCGGTTGCGGCTAAGTCGATGACCAGAAGATGCGGGCAATTCTACTCCATGAACACCGACGCGGCCCGAAGATCGTCCACTATGATCAAGGACGCGACCCCATCTGATGCGAGAAGTAGAGATCCCAATCCCTCTCGCAGTTCGCCAGGCATGGCGACTAGGAGAGCCGAAGAACCGTTTTTCATAGCCGACACCAACGGGCGACTTGTTAGACTCTCACTCGCCCGAGAATACTGCCACGGGGTCAGGTGTTTGGCACGAGGCTAAAGGCCAATCTCATGCCTGACCAAAATAGGCCCGACTGGGTGTAAGAAAGGAGTATGGGAGCGAGTTGGATGGAATCCAGCGGGTTAGGCGGAATCCAACGTAGCCAGTCCTTCTTTCAAGGCGTAGAGGGCAACTTGAGTGCGGTTGGACACGTGCAGCTTTTCGATGATGCTGCTGACGTGTTTGCTGACCGTCCGCTCGGCGATGACCAAGGTCTCGCCAATCTCGTGATTGGAGAGCCCCTGGGCAACTAATTTCAAGACCTCGACTTCTCGCCCAGTCAACGGTGTTCCTTCAGCTTTGGCCTGGGAGGGGTGGTTCAGCTCTCGGATCAATTTAAGAGCGATGGTCGGGTGTAGTGATGGCTCGCCACGGTGGACCTCGCGTAATGCAGACAAAAGTTCTTGGGGACTGGAATCCTTGAGCAGATATCCCAATGCGCCTGCTTTGATGGCTGGGAATACATTTTCATCTTCGCCGAAACTGGTTACCACCAGGATTCGGGCGTCAGGGTTTTCCTCTTTTATCTCTTGGATGGCTTCGATGCCGGTTTTGTTGGGCATCATCAGGTCCAAAGGTATCACGGGCTGCAGCGACATGGCCAGATCCACGGCCTCTACACCGTCGGACGCTTCACCCACCAGGTCCATATCCGGTTCCGTGGCTATCAGTGCGCGAAGACCCTCCCGGACCAGGGGATGGTCGTCGGCGATCAATACTTTTATCGATTTGGTTACCATGAGACCTCTTGGTTCTTGAGTCTAATTATCGGGATAACCTTCCTATGGGTGGGCCGGTTCTCCTGTGGTCTGAGGATCCGATATCGGGGCCCGAACGCGCAGCTTGGTTCCTTCTCCCGGCGAGGAGATTGAGGAGATTATGGTGAATGAGCCCCCTAATCTTTCCATTCTCTCTTTGATATTCCGGAGTCCCATCCCGCCCGATTGATTGACCAGGTCCGTGTCAAACCCAACGCCGTCGTCTTCAACGTTTATCTCGACCAGGCCATCGTTCGTGGCGATGCGGATGGAAAGGTGGGTGGCTGCTGCGTGTTTCAGAGAGTTATTCAGGGCCTCTTGCGCCACCCGGTACAATTCCTCTTCCATGCGTGACGGGAGGGAGATGGGCTCGTCGAAGATCAGGCGGGCCTCCACGCCGGCGCGGCGCTCGACGTCGTCTAACCGTTGGCTCAACGCGCCCACGATACCCTCCTGTTCCAGCGCCAATGGCCGAAGTTCGAAAACCAGCAGCCGCATCTCCTTGAGGACTTGCTGAGAAGTTTCACCGATGCGTTCCATGTACTGCGTGCCCTTCACCGTGTCACCATGATCGGCGTTTCTCACCCCGGCCTCGGCAAACAGGGTCATGGTGTAGAGCGACTGAACTATCGAGTCGTGCAACTCCCGTGCCAGCCGGTTCCGCTCCTCCAACACTGCCAGTTCCCGCATCGCGTGATCGGCATTGATCCGTTCGGTTAGGTCTCGAATCAGGGCCACGATGCACGGTTTGCCGGAGATATCGATGGCCGACGCCGATATCTCCGTGGGGATGTGGGACCCGGTCTTGGTCACGCAGGTCAGTTCGTTGGTCCAGCCGCTGCCGAGTTGAAAAACAGAAGCGGCGAAGGCTTCCAATGCCGGTAAGTCGTGGGGGTGTATGGCCGAGAGCGGTGTGCTTAGCAGTTCGTCCCGGGAGAATCCCAACATGCTGCAGGCGGGGGGGTCACGTCCAAAAAGCGGTCTTCGGAAGGACAAGACAGCAAGATCGCCTCGTTGGAATTATCGAATATTCCCCGGTATAGCGCCTCACTCTGCCGCAGAGTCTCTTCGGAGAGCTTGCGCTGGGTGATATCCAAAAACGAGACTACGCAGCCAACCAATTCGCCATCCCGGTGGACCGGATGCGACGTGTATTCCGAGGGGAACTGGGAGCCGTCGGCCCGCCACATGACTTCATCGTCAGCGTGGGACGCCTCTCCGGACCGAAGGGTCTTGTAAATCTTGCATTCCGAGTCCGGGACTGGCATTCCGTCTGAAAGGGAGTGGTGAATCAGGCTGTGCATGTTTTTGCCGATGAGGTCCCGGTCCGTTTCAAAACCCAGTATCTTGAGACCGGCCGGGTTGCAAAAATTGCAGTTGCCGTGCCGGTCGACTCCGTATATACCCTCTCCGGTGGAGTTGAGGAGGAGGCTAACCTGCTCCTCAACTCCCTTTCCAGGCGTTCGGTCTGCTCAATTACAGAAAGGTCCTGGACTTCTAATAGTTGTTCCAAGGCGGCTATCGTTGATTGCAGCATGACTACTCGACCTCAAGTGGTCCTTTCTTAAAGGACCGGAATCACCCTGGATCAGGCATTAAGCCTCAAGGGCTATTTGTCAAACACCTGGTCTTCGAATGGCAACAAGGCTAATTTGGCGCTCAAGGAGATGGTGCGAAACATCGATGCAACCACCGCATCCACGGGTGCCTTGCAGAACATTATGACGGCGAACAGGTTGCCCGAAGGCAGCATACCGCCAAACCCGACTGTGGACGCGATGCCCATGGGTATCACGAAGCTTTCTTGATCAACGATGAATTCGCTCCCCACGGCATCCCCGACATGGAACACGTTATAGGTGCGCTGGTCGATATCCAGCATCATGCTAGGGCTGGGGTCAAGAAACTCGGTTACTTCCAGACCAAATTGACTAACGAGATTGGAAATCATGGGAAAGGCGTGGACCATCTCTTCACTGGGCAGCGGGATCGTTTTGTGGTGTTTGGAAAGCAGCCGGGAATTCCACTCCTCTTTCTCACCGGCGGTGGCCAATAGGGTGAGGCACTTCGTGGAGGGTACTTCGGGTTCTTGGCCCAGGGCATCCACTGCGAACCGTTTTAGGTCTGAGTCGAGGTCTTCGTAGGGATGGGTCTTAAAGAGCCGGACCAGGCTGATACGGCGCTCTCCCGTTTCCTCATCGACGATGTGGTCGTATAGAAAACGCACTATCTTGTTGGCCACCTGCTCCATGCTTGAAGCGCCTGCGCCCATCTTCCGCAGCTCAGCGCCGCAACGGGTCATGTCCGCCAAGGAGAATTCAGATAGGTCATACATCATAGACCCCATTTAAATGATCTTCGGCGCGATCCTGGACTTAACTTAGGAAATCCGAGACTGCCGCGGCGAACACCTCAGCTCGCTCGATCATCAGCAGGTGCCCGGCGTTGGGAATGACCGTAACTTCGGCTCCGGCCACCAGACGCGTGAAGTCCTCGGCGTAGACCGGAGGAATGATGCGGTCGTTCTCTCCCCACAACACCAGGGTCGGCGCCTTGATGCGGTAGGCGCGGCGCTTCAGTCCACGGTCGGGGATGGGCCATAGGAATTTCCCGGCGGCGGTTAGGTCCTGCATCCGGTCGGCCGCCAACTCGGCCTTCAGGCGGGAATTGGCCTCGAAATCCGCGGGGGAAAGGCTCATGGAACTGGAAGCCGAAGACCATAGTTCGTTCTGAAGGTCTTCGGCGGTCATGGACAATAGGTCGGCCACTGGGTCCAAATCGCGCCAAGTTCCCGCGGGGGCCGCGAGCACCAGGCGGTCAACGTAGCTTGGCGACAGCGCGGCCATCTCGGCCGCGATCATCCCGCCCAGGAAGTGGCCCACCACATGGGTCTTGGACACACCTAAGGCGTCCAAGAGTTCAAATTGGTAGAGAGTTAGGTCTGCAACATCGTCCAGCTTTTCCAGGCCAGTGGACTTGGAATAGCCGGGCATGTAGGGCGCATAGACCGTGAACGACTTGGCCAAGGTGTCTAAGAACGGCGCCCAGCCCTTCTGCCCGATGGCCCCGTGCAGGTACAGCAAAGGCGGTCCGCTGCCGTCCTTCAGCACCTCAGCTTCGAAATCACCGCCCCTCAGGGATATGTTCAAGGTCTCCGGCATGTTTACTCCGTTGAATAATTCCTTCTCCCGTCCTTCCGGGGAAGGAGAGAAGGTTAGGATGAGGGCGTTACTTTACAACAAGACCCAGTTATAGGGTCAGAGCCCGCCGTACCACCCGGCGATCGCCCGTCCAATCTCATCCGGCGAGTCCTCTTGGATGAAGTGGGTTCCCCTGACCGTTACTTCCTGCTGGTTGGGCCAGGTGCGGCAGAACTCCCGTTGGGGCCCGGTTAGGATGGCGCCCGGTTCCGCATTGATGAACAGCTTGGGCACATCGCTGGCGGCCAGCCAATCTCCGTACTCAGACACGATCTGGACCACGTCGGCGGGCTCACCCTCGATGGGGATCTCCCGGGGCCAGGTCAACGTTGGCCGCCGCGACTCTCCGGCCTCCAGATAGGGACGTCGGTAGACCTCCATCTCCTCTTCCGTCAATCCACGGAGCACGCTGCCCGGCAGCACCCGCTCCACGAAGATGTTCTTCTCCAGCACCATCTCCTCGCCTGCCGGAGAGCGGAACCCCTGGAACACCTGGCGTGCGGCATCCGGCCATTCCTCCCAGGTCACAGGCCGGACGATGGCCTCCATGTAGACCAGTCCTTTGACGCGTTCCGGGTTCCGTTTGGCCCAGTGGAACCCGAGGGCCGAGCCCCAGTCGTGGACTACCAGGGTGACACCGCCGGTCAGACCCATGGCGTCGAACCATGCGTCCAAAACTGCGCTGTGGTCGGTGAAACGGTAGGATCCGTTGGGAGAACTACCCGATTCGCCCATGCCCATCAGGTCCGGCCCCAGGCACCGTCCGACAGGACTCAGATGCGGAATTATGTTACGCCAAAGATATGACGACGTGGGGTTCCCGTGCAGGAACACGATGGGGTCGCCATCGCCGGTGTCCACGTACGAGATCTCTGTCCCGCCAGCGGAGATTCGCCGGCGCGGGTGAGGATCCTGGGCTGAGACCGATTCTTGGGTCAAAGCAGGTCCGCCACGCTACCGGTTAACGCCCTGGGCGGCCTTGGTCAACTTCTCCGGCCACCAGCGGGTCTCGTACTCCGACCAGATGTCTTTGATGTGGGGCATGACCTCGTTGGCGAACAGGGTGGTGTTCTTCATGGCCAGTTCTTTGGGCATGTCGCCGAATTGGAGCAGCAACATCAGGTTGCCCACGCGCAGTTCTTTGATGGCGTGGGTCAGCTCTTTCACGACGGTCTCCGGGCTGCCCACGATGACGTTGCCCGCCTCCAGGTAGTCGGTCCAGGTGAAGTCGCTAAGCTGCTTGCTCCGGGACTGCATGGTTGTGGCGCTGGCCGCATTAGCGTTGGTCTTCACCGTGCGGTAGCCGGGCGGGTTGGCGTATCCGGCGGGGATGTGCAGGCTCTTCTTGAAGAAATATTCGATGGAGTCTTTGTACTCCTGGGCCTGTTCGTCGTTCTCCGATACGGCGACCAACTGCAGGAACCCGGCGTGGTAGGGGTTGAATTCTTTGCCCTTCCTCTCCATCTCATCCCAGAACCCGTCCAGGATGGTCTTGCCTACCTTGTAGCCGGAATAGCTGAGGTAGCAATAGACGTAGTCGTTTTCGATCGTCCAGTCCCAGGTCTCCAGGCTGCCGCTGCCGGGCACCCAGATGGGCGGGTGGGGCTGCTGGTAGGGCCGAGGCCAGATATTGACGTAGCGGAGCTGGGTGAATTTCCCGTTGAAGGCGAAGGGCTCCCGCTCCTTCCAGGCCTTGATCACCAGGTCGTGGGCCTCCTGATACTTCTCCCGCAGGGTGGCCGGCACCTGGCCGTAGCCGAAGATGGTGTCCATCGATGTGCCCAATGGGAAACCGGCGATGAGCCGGCCGCCGCTCATAACGTCCAGCATGGCCATCTCTTCGGCCACCCGGACGGGCGGGTTGTAGAGGGCCAAGCTGTTGCCCAGCACTATGATGGCCGCCTTGGAGGTGGCCCGGATCATAGCCGACGCCATCAGGTTGGGCGAGGGCATCATCCCGTAGGCGTTTCCGTGGTGCTCGTTAACGCAGATGGCGTCGAAGCCCATGGCCTCGGCGTACTCCAACTCGTCCAGAAAATCGTTGTACATGCGGTGGCCCTTTTCCGGGTCGAAAAGGGAGTTGGGTGCGTCCACCCACACGCTGTGATAATCTTTCTCGAAGTTATCGGGCAAGTCCTGGTACGGCATCAGGTGGAAGAAGCACAATTTCATGGCTGAGTTTTCCTCTAGGCTGAGTTGCCTGGAATTGTACAAGAACCCCGATGCCGATGCCACCGTCCCAGAACCGGGATACAGGAGAGACTGAATGGCGGATGAAAATACTGAGATCGGCCACCGGGTGGCCGTAGCCAGGCGGTTGGCTGCAAACATCAGGGCGTACCTGGGTGAGTTGACGCCAGGGCAGTGGGAACTACAAAGCGCGTGCGCCGAATGGCAGGTGCGGGACGTGGTCAGCCACCTGATTGGCGGCGCGGAACGGCAGGCCGAAAGCATGGAACGGGGCCGGGGCGGCGATGCTAACCCACCGGCCGGGTTCGTGCCCCCAGATGCCGCGGCGCTATCCGCCGCCAACGCTCAGCGGGACATCGACCGGCGAAACGAGATGGCGGGCCACATCCTGGAGTCCTTCGATGCCAGCTACGAGAAGCTCCACAGGGAATTCGACGAATTCGCCAAGTGCTCCTGGGACACGCTGGCTTGGCACGTGCGCCGCGGCGCCATGACTGGTGCGGCCTACGTGGAACTGCGAATCCAGGAGCTGGCTATCCACGACTGGGACATCCGCTCCGCCTTTGACACCAATGCGGGTCTCGACCCCGATTGCGTGCCGGTGCTGTTGGACATGTCGCCCAGATGGCTGGGCATGTGCTTCCGTCCCTCGGCCCCATTGCCCAAGCCGGTGGTTTATGGGTTCAGTATTGGCGGCGAATCCTACCGAATGACGGTCACGGGAGATGCGTTCCAGATGGAAGCAGGGGAGGCCTCTCAGCCGGACCTTTCTATCTCCGCCACCGGCGAGCAGTATCTGCTGTTCACCTACGGGCGGCTGACCGCGTCTGACGGCATTCACCTGGGCAGGCTGTCGGTTGACGGCGATGTTTCCCATCTGGACCAGTTCGAGGTCTGGTTCAATGGGCTTTAACCGGACTTAACCGTGAGGATGTAAACTCGCGCCGCGCCTGTGATAAGCTCGTTAGCGGACATAACATCCCACCCATTCTTCTCGAAAGGACGGGTTGGGAAAGAGAGATATTTAAATTGACCACTGGTTCACGTGATGTTGTGATCGTTGGCGGCGGGATCGTTGCCTGCCTCAGCGGGTATCTCCTGGGCCGCCGAGGTTACAAGGTTACGATCTTGGAGGCCGACTCGTTAGGCTCCCATGCCTCGGGGTTCGCATTCGGCGGACTTGACCCGCTGACTGGGGTCGGTCTTCCGGAGCCGTTGCTGGATTTCAGCCTGTGGTGCTACGGACGGCACCGGAGTCTGGCCCGAGAACTTCACGAGGCCTCTGGGATCGACGTTGGATTCGAGTTGCGGGACCGGCTGAACCTGGCATTCACCGACGATGATGCGCGGGCCGCCAAGCAGGGCATCGAATGGATGAAAGACATCGGTGGGTTCAACGTAGAGTGGGTGGATAACTCCCAGGCCAGGGAAATCGAGCCCCAGGTTAGCGGTGAGATCACCGGAGGGGTCTATGCCCAGAGCCCGGCGGCCGTGGAGCCCTACCGGTTCATTTTGGCGGCTATGCGGGCTGGAGAGCGCTACCATGTGGAGATGCTCCAGCGCCGGGCCACAGGTCTGATCAGTGATGGCGATAGGTGCACTGGGGTCACTCTGGAGAACGGCAGCATCGACGCCGGAATCGTAGTCCTAGCCATGGGCCCGTGGACCGGTCTGGCTTCGGAGTGGTGCGGGGTGGACATTCCCGTGACACCCCTGAAGGGACAGATCCTAAGGATGCGGACTTCCCACGATCCACTCAAATTGTCCGTGAACTACCAGCACAGTTATGTGGCTACCAAGTCTGACGGCCTGATCTGGGCCGGGACCACCGAGGAAGAGACCGGATTCGACGACAGCCCAAATTCAGCGGCCCGCGACAGCATCATGGCTGACTTCCTGAAGATGATTCCCGGCATGAGCGACGCCGAACTATTGCAGCAGACCGCCTGTCTTCGCCCCATGTCCGCGGATGGAATGCCCATCGTGGACAAGATCGACGGGTGGGACAATCTCTACGTCGCTACCGGCGGTGGCCGCAAGGGCATCCTCTGGAGCACCGGCATGGCCCACACGATATTGGACCTGATCGCCGACGGCAAAGCGGACGTTAGCGGAGCGGAGCACCTGAAGCTGGACCGGTTCCCGGCCAAGGTCTAAAGGGCTTGCTTGCGGGCCACTAGCAGGCCGTCTTCCCGGCTGATCTTCATGGCGAACGAATACCGGTCGGCCTCCAGGGCCAGCGTCACGTCTTCGGGATGGTACTGGGGCTGCAATGGGTCGAAGAACTTCTGGGTTGCTCCGCCCGTCATGATCAGGGACTTCACCGCATCGAAGTCAGGCTTCCTATTTTCCATTATGTTGCGAAGGTAGATGCCGCATTGTTCATCTTCGTCGGAGCGGTTGAAACCCTCGTCTCCCATGGCGATGATCGAGACCAACTCCGGCCCATCTTTCTTGACGGCCTCCGCCGTGGCCTGGGCGACAACGAAAGACCCTAGATATATCTCTGACGCGTTCACAGCCGCCGCCACACCCACGGTGCCGGCCCTTGTGGACTGGACCAGAGTTTTGCCGGCCAAATCGACCTGGGATATCTCGTAGGGCGAATTCCCGAAATCGAAACCCTCGGGCCGCTTGCCGGCCACCTCGCCCATGAGAAAATCGCCCACGCCCTTGCGGTGCAGTTCCAGTGCCTCCTCCGGTTCGGCCACCAGGGTGATTTCCTTGACGTCGTGGTCAAAGGCGATGGCCGCCGTCGTAAAGGCCCGGAACACGTCGATGATTATCGCGGTCCCCTGGGCCTCCTGGGCGCCACGCACCAAGCTGCCAAGTCTTACTTCCATTTAGTTGTCTTGCTCCGATCTAAGTGTCTTGTGCGAGAGGGCGGCCCTCACCCTAACTCCCTCCCGTTGCGAAGGGCTGCTCTCTGAAGTCCTACCCCTACTTCTTGGTCAACTTCTGTAGGGAGCGTACCTCACGGGGTGGGTTGAGGCGGCTGCCCGTGTGGGTCCAGGATACCTCGCCCACGAAGATGTCGCCTTTGCCGTTGATGCAGACACCGTGGGGGGCGATGAACGTGCCGGGCTCTTCGCCCTCGGGAATGTCGCCCAATTTGGCCAAGTAATTGCCCTTCAGATCCATGATGCCAATTCGGGGGCCTAAGCCAGACGCCTGGTCGTTGGGGCCGATAGCCGCGCCCAATTCGCCAACGTAGACCCTCTGGTCGCCGCTGGTGTCGATAAACAGGCCACAGGGACGGGCCATGTCCTTCCACTGAGTCTCGAACTTGCCGTTCTTGTCGAAGACCTGTATCCGCTGGTTCTCCCGGTCAGCCACGTAGACCCAGCCGTCTTTGTCGGTGCAGACGTTATGGGCGATATTGAACTGGCCCGGTCCGGTGCCTGATTCGCCCCAGGAGAACAGCAGCTTGCCGTCCGGCGAGTATTTGTGAACACGGGCATTGCCGTAGCCGTCGGATACGTAGAATTCGGCTGTCTGAGGGTCCAGGGCAACGTGGGTGCAACGGTTGAAGGGGTCTCCGCTCATGAAGGGCGCCGGCTTGCCGCTGATGCCCAGGGTGAAGATGACGGTGCCGTCAAGTTTGCACTTGCGCACGGTGTGGTCGCCGTCGTCGGTCAGATAGATGCTGTCGTCGGGCCCCATCGTGATGCCGTGAGCCCTAGGGTAGACACCCTCGCCCCAGGAGCGGAGGAAATTACCGTCCTTGTCGAAGACGATCATCGGATGCTCGCCCCGGTTGAAAACGTATACGTTTTCTTGGGAGTCAACTCCGACTGCGGCGCACTCTTTGTAAGACCAACCGTCGGGGAGCGTGCCCCAACCCTCTTCTACCTCATAAGTGAAGGCGCCTGAGCCAAGAGTTACCATCGTTACATCCTCGATTTCTGTTAATTTTCTGGTGATTTAAGCCCCCGTAAGGGACACCCGGAGATTGTAGCACCGCCACAAGGGAAAGCAACGAGGCCGCAGACCCGGTTCTTATATTTCGGTCAACCGGCCCAAGACGAGCTTTACGTTGCCACGAGCCATTGGCCGTTGCTATGATAATTTCGGTATCCCCGCATCCAAGATTCGACGGCGGGCCGAAAAACCGCGAAGTAGGGTTAGATGACAGAACAAGTCAGGCGAGATTTCGTGAAGTATTCATTCTTCAAGGTCGACCCCGAGTGGCGGCGCCTTCCGGGGAAGGAACGCCAGGACAACAAGGCCCAGTTTGCCGAGGTGTTGGGAGAGTTTTCCGACCGCGTGTCCATGTCCAGCTACAGCATGGTTGGCACCCGTGGCGACGCCGATTTCCTGCTGTGGAAGGTGAGCGAGGAACTGGAAGCCATCAACGAGCTGATGGCCAGGGTTAACCACACCGATCTGGCCCGCTACCTGACGATGCCTTATTCATACTTGGCCATGACCCGCCGGTCGCCGTATATCGACGATCATAAGCACGAAGGCCAAGAGGGAACGGGCTCCGCGACCATGCGCATCATCGGCCGGAAGTACCTGTTCATCTATCCCTTCATTAAGACCCACGAGTGGTATCAACTACCCAAGGAAGAACGCCAGGAGCTGATGAACGAGCATTTCGTCATCGGGCATAAATACCCTGATGTGAAGATCAGCACGGCGTATTCGTTCGGACTCGACGACCAGGAATTCGTGCTCGGATTTGAGACCGACGACCCGTCCCACTTCCTGGACCTGGTGATGGACCTTCGCGAGTCCAAGGCCCGGCCCTACACTTTGGTGGATACCCCCATCTTCTCCTGCATCGCCAAGCCCGTTGAGGCCTGTTTGGACGACTTGGGTTAAACAACTTCTGGCGCGAACTAGCAAAAAGGGGCGCCCCGATTGATCGGGACGCCCCTTTTTCGTTTCAGTTCCACATTGAGAGCTTGACTGATGCCGGTCCTTCGACATCCTTCCGGGGAAGGACAGGACGAACGGATTTGTATTACTCTCATCCCTCTCAAGCTGAGCCTGTCGAACCACGGCTTAGCTTGGTCCAACAACATCTGGTCAAGGCAGAATCAGGGGTCGCCTACCCTCCTGCCGTGTTCTTCATGTGGTTCATCGCTGAGCCGGCTTTGAACCAATCGATCTGTCCGAGGTTCATGGTGTGACGCAGGTTGATGCGCTCCTCTTCCCCGTCCTCATGGGAGACCACGCAGACCAGCGGCTGACCTGGAGCCAGGTCCGACAGCCCGATGATGCTCAGCCGGTCGTCGGCCCTGATGCGGTCGTAGTCGCCTGGGTCCTCAAAGGTCAGGGGCAATATGCCCTGCTTCTTGAGGTTGGCTTCGTGGATCCTGGCGAAACTGCGGGTGATGACTGCCGCCGCGCCCAACATCCGGGGAGACATGGCGGCATGTTCACGGCTGCTGCCCTCTCCGTAGTTGTTGTCGCCGACGGCGATCCATTGCATGCCCTGGGCCTTGTACTCCCGGGCGATCTGAGGGATGGGTTGTATCTGCTCACCGGATAGTTGGTTCTTCCCGGTGCCAGGCTCGTCGGTGAAGGCGTTCACCGCGCCCAAGAACATGTTGTCGCTCAGGTTATCCAGGTGTCCGCGGAAGCGGAGCCAGGCCCCGGCCGGAGAGATATGGTCAGTGGTGCACTTTCCCGCCGCCTTGACCAGCACCGGCATAGCCTTGAAGTCCTCGCCATCCCAGGCGGGCCAGGGCTCCAAAATCTGCAGCCGGGTGCTGTTTGGATCAACATTGACGTCGATGCTGCTTCCGTCTTCGGGCGGGGCTACGTAGCCCTGCTCGCCGGCGTCAAAGCCGCCCGCGGGTACTTCCGGGGCGGGTCCGGGCGCTTCCAGCATGAATTCTTTGCCGTCGGCGCCGGTCAGTGTATCGGTGAGCGGATTGAAACTCAGGCGGCCGCTCAGGCTCATCGCCACGGCCAACTCGGGACTGGTGATGAAGTTCATGGTCCCGGAGTTCGCGTCGTTGCGCTTGGGGAAGTTCCGGTTGTAGGACGTGACGATGGAGTTCGGTTCGCCATCCGGAACTCCTTCCCTCTTCCACTGTCCGATGCAGGGGCCGCAGGCGTTGGCCAACACCATGCCGCCTAGTTCTTCTAAAGCCGCCTGTTGGCCGTCGCGGGCGATGGTGGCCCGTACTTGTTCCGATCCGGGCGTAATCATGAATTCGGACACGGCTTGAAGGCCGTGCTCCGTTGCTTGACTGGCCACGTCGGCGCAGCGGCTCATATCCTCGTAGGAGGAGTTGGTGCAGCTACCGACCAAGGCCACGGAGAGTTTGTCGGGGAAGCCCTCCTCCTCGATCTCCTTGGCCATAGCGGATATAGGGCGGGCGCGGTCGGGGGAATGGGGCCCGGTGATCTGAGGCTCCAGAGTCGAAAGATCGATCTCCACGATGCGGTCGTAGTACTGGGCCGGGTCTTGCTCGACCTCGGGGTCGGATGTGAGCAGATGCTTGTATCTCTCAGCCAACTCGGCAAGTTCAGGGCGGTTGGTTGCTTTCAGGTAGGTGGCCATCCGCTCGTCGAAGGGGAATACGTCCCCGGTTGCGCCAAGTTCAGCGCCCATGTTGGTGATCGTGGCCTTGCCGGTGCAGCTTATGGAGTTCACGCCGGGTCCGAAGTACTCGATAATGGCGTTGGTGCCGCCGGCGACAGTCAGCACGCCGGCTAGGTAGATGATCACGTCTTTGGGGGCCGTCCAACCGCTGAGCTCGCCCGTCAGACGGACGCCCACTAGAGTCGGGTACTTGACCTCCCAGGGCAGGCCGGCCATCACATCAGCGGCGTCGGCGCCTCCCACACCGATGGCCAAGCAGCCTAGGCCGCCGGCGTTGGGAGTGTGGGAGTCGGTGCCGATGACCAGGCATCCGGGGAAGGCGTAATTCTCCAGGTTGACTTGGTGGATGATTCCGGAGCCGGGTTTCCAGAAGCCCATCCCGTACTTGCGGCAGGAGGATTCCAGGAATTGGAAGACTTCGCTGCTTTCGTTGAGTGCGTCTTGGAGGTCGGATGACGCGCCGACACGGGCCTGGATCAGGTGGTCGCAGTGGACCGTTGTGGGCACGGCTACTTCGGTGCGGCCGGACTGCATGAATTGCAAGATGGCCATCTGGCCGGTCACGTCTTGGTGGATGACCCGGTCGGGGTCGAGCATGATGTAGCTTTCACCGGAGTCCAACTCGGCGCCTTGGGCGTCGTCCAGGTGACCGAGGAGCAGCTTCTCAGCCAGGGTCAGCGGCCGGTTGAACCGGGACCGTACGACCTCTAGTTTGCGCTCCATTTTTTTATAGGCTTCTTCGACGAATTGGGGGGTTGAGTCAACGTTCATTTGGGGCTCCTAGATGACTTATATGGTTCGGTCCATGGGAAAATCACTGGAGATCCGGGAGGCCTATGGCTCGCCTCCCAACCCAAATATCCCGCTCTAACCGAGCCTATCTCAGTGATTAAGGTATCTGGCTGACGATATAAAACCTTTAAAGGGCGACCCTTTAAAGGTTTTATGATTTCGAGTCTCAGGAGGCCGGCCCTGGGGTGCAAATACCTGCCGAAGACCGGGCTACTTGCGTTTCATTTCGGCGGGGTCGACGTTCTTGAAGTAGTCGTAGTTTATAGCGATGTATTTGGTCATGTCTTCGGGGACAGCGTCCTCGGCGAAGATGGCCGTCACCGGGCAAACGGGCTCACAGGCCGCACAGTCGATGCATTCGTCGGGGCTGATGTAAAACATATCGTCTTGGTCTCGGGTATAGATACAGTCCACGGGGCAAACATCGACACAAGCCGAATCCTTTAGGCCAACGCAAGGTTCGACAATGATGTAGGTCATGGTGAGGGACTCCTATCGATTCAAATCCACCGCCAGCCCGTACCTTTGTGGTTGAGCCTGAGTGCGGCGAGCGAAATGCACTGGAATTATAGCATAGCGGCCCATCTTTGCAACACGGGAGGGCTAAGAATAACCACCGCCGGGAGGGCGGTGGTTATAGTTTCGGAATGAGTGGCGGGTCTAGAGTACTAGGCCGTAAGTGCGCTTTTTAATAGACAGGTTCACGAATGTCTCGGTGCGCTGGACGCCATCAATGGTGCCGACCTTGGTCCGCAAGAATGTGCCCAGTCCTTCCGCTGATTCCAGCCCGGCCCAGATGAACACGTCATAGGCGCCGGTGGTGATGGCCACGTAGTGGGCTTCATCGAGTTTGGCGATCTGCTCGGCTACCTCGTCAGACTTTCCTGGCCCGGTCTGCAGGCCGATGAGGGCGGTGGTGGCGTAACCCAGCTTTTCCAAGTTGGGAACGGCGATTATCTTGACCACGTCGTCGTTGACCAATCGGCGCAAACGGCGCCGGACGGTACCTTCGCTAACTCCAACTTCGCGGGCGATCTTGGCGTTGGACGCCCGGCCATCCAGTTGGAGCAGGGCGATTATCTTTCGGTCCAGTTCATCCATGGGTCTCACTCTCCGTGGCTTGAGGGCCAGTTGGTATCACTGCGCCCACTAGGGGTTTGCTGTCGTCTCTTCAAAAAGCCCCGCCCAATCATATGGCCGGTTTCTGGGGGTGTCAACACCGGAATCGTATCAGAAGCTGCCGAAATTGGCCGAATCCCGATCAATGTTGCCTGGTTAATGTGCATTAAGTGAATAGCAGCCCCGCGGATGAGCCGTCTGAACTTTCGGGCAGGTCCGCAACGGACCTTTCACTCTGGCTATTGATGGGCATAGGCCCATTTGGTAACATTTACTCAGTGTAGGGAAAGATGACAGAGTGGACGATTGTGCGCGACTGCTAATCGCGTGAGCCTGCAAAGGTTCCGAGGGTTCGAATCCCTCTCTTTCCGCCACTACTTCCACAATATTCCGTAGATACTTTCCCATTTATCATTGGTTTTGGATAATGCGTTTAGGAATCGACCCAACCCTATCCACGGTCTCCCATGAATAGTTATTACCTCTGGACCATCGGCTGCCAGATGAACACCGCGGACTCCGAACGCCTGGGCGCCGCGTTGGAGCAGATGGGGATCGAGCCGGTTGAGAAGGCCGCCGACGCCGATATCATCGTGCTCAACTCGTGTGTGGTCCGCCAGGGCGCGGAAGACAAAGTAGTCAACAACTTGGCCTGGATGGCCCCCCTGAAGAAAGACCAGCCCGAGCGCATCGTGGCTCTTATGGGCTGCATGGTCGGGCCCAAGTCCGATGATTTAGCCCGCCGCTTCCCCTACGTGGATGTGTTCATGCGGCCCCAGCAGTTCGAGCCGCTGCTGGAGATGGTGGGAGACCGGCTCGGCATCGACTGGGAGGGCTGCGTCGGCCCGTTGACTCCCAACCGGCCCGACGTTACCTGCCACGTGCCCATCATTCACGGCTGCGATCTGATGTGCACCTTCTGCATCATCCCCTACCGCCGTGGCCGCCAGGTGAGCCGCCCCATCCCAGAGGTCGCCTTGGAAGTGGAGACTCTTGTGTCCAGGGGCGTGAAAGAAGTGACCCTGCTGGGCCAGACCGTGGACGCCTACGGTTATGACCTGCCGGACCAACCCAACCTGGCCGACCTTTTCACCCGGCTCAACGACATAGACGGTATCGAACGTATACGATTCCTGACTTCCCACCCCAAATTCATGACCCAGGAGATCATCCAGGCCGTGGCTGACCTGCCCAAGGTCTGCGAGCATATCAATCTGCCGGTGCAGTCGGGCGACGACGGGATCTTAGACGAGATGCGGCGCCAGTACAGCCGGGCCGAATATGTGGACCTGGTCGGCCGAATCAGGGAGGCGATGCCCGAGGTCGCGTTAAACACCGACATCATCGTGGGTTTCCCCGGGGAGACGGAAGAACAGTTCCAGCAAACCCTTGACCTGCTCTCGGAGCTGCGCCTGGACAAGGTCCACTGCGCTGCGTATTCGACCAGGCCGGGGACCATCGCATCACGCACCATGGAAGATGCCGTACCGGAGGCTGAAAAGACGGGCCGCCGCCAGAGGGTTGACCGCCTACAAGAGGAGATCCAGACCGAGATCAACGCCAGGTTGGTCGGCCGATACGAAGAGATTCTGGTCGAAGGCCGCCGCAGAGGGAAGTGGCAAGGCCGGACACGCTCCCATAAACTGGTTTTCTTCGAAGATGAGGCATATCATCAAGGTGAAATGGTCACAGTGAAGATCGAACGCTCCAGCCCGTGGTCCCTGCAAGGGTCGTTGGCTGTGAAAGCGAAATTCTTAACACCGTAATCTCTCGAGGCAACTATCCATGGCTTTAGCAAGCCGCCGGCCCACCGTGCCGATCACCGAGATCGAGCACTCGGCATTCTGCAAGACCGAAGACGACCTCCCCTCCAAACCCCTGGCCGAAGAGATGGCTGTCAATGTCCGGTGGCAGCCGATTCCCCCGGAATACTTGCACTACACCGCCGCGGAGTTGGACGTGAAGATCGGTGAAGCCCGCAGGAAACTGGGCAAATCAGTCACCATCTTGGGCCATCATTACCAGCGGGAAGAAGTGATCAAGTACGCCGACTTCCAGGGCGACTCATTCCTCTTGTCCCGTGAAGCCGCGACCCGCCCCGAAGCCGATTACATAATCTTCTGCGGCGTGCATTTCATGGCGGAGACCGCCTGCATCCTGGCCGCGCCCCACCAGAAAGTCATCTTGCCCAACATCACCGCCGGCTGTTCCATGGCCGATATGGCCCCCATGGAAGATGTTGACGACGCCTGGGTCGACCTTGAAGAGGTCTTGGGACCGGGGGGCATCGTTCCCATCACTTACATGAACTCCATCGCCGGTATCAAGGCCCTGTGCGGCCGTAACGGCGGCGCCGTATGCACCTCATCCAACGCCAAGGCAGTGCTCGAGTGGGCCTTCGATCACGGAGAGCGGGTCTTGTTCTTGCCCGACCAGCACCTGGGCCGCAACACAGCCCTGGACATGGGGATCCCCCTCGATGAGATGGTGGTCTGGAACCCGTTCCGGCAGTTGGGCGGCAATACGCCGGAGCAGCTCCGCAGGGCCAAGATGGTCCTGTGGCAAGGCCATTGCTCGGTCCACACGCGTTTCACGACCAGTCAGATCGACGCGGCCAGGGCCCGCTACCCGGACATCAACATCGTGGTCCACCCGGAATGTCCGATGGAGACCGTCCAGGCCGCGGACATGGTTGGCTCAACGGAATTCATCCGGGACAAGGTCAATTCGGCGCCGGCCGGCAGCAAGTGGGGGATCGGCACCGAGGTCAGCTTGGTCAATAGGCTGGCCATCAACAACCCCGATAAAATCGTATTCTGCTTGGACCCGGTGACCTGCCCCTGTTCCACCATGTACCGCATCCACCCGGCCTACGTGCTCTGGATGCTAGAAGGGCTGTTGGAAGGCAAGGTCAACAACGAGATCACCGTACCGGAAGACATCAAGCGGGACTCCCGAATCGCCCTGGAACGGATGCTGTCCCTCAAGTAGCCGCCCCTTCTCTCCGCGTTTCACCTGTGGCCCAGCTATGGTACTTGCGTTACAATTTCGCCTGTCGACCCACCGGGCTTTTATCGAGAGTAAGGAAGGCTTGCCATGACCCAGTTTCCCCCAGACGTTTATGCGTTGATCGATGCCGCGGTCGCCGAAGACCAAACGTTCAACGACCCCACGACCCAGGCGGTGGTCCCTCCGGAGATACAGGGGACCGGTATGCTGCGTGCCAAGGCTGTTGGGGTTCTGGCGGGGGTGGATGTGGCCATAGCTGTCTTTCAGCGGGTCGACCCTACTCTAGATGTCAAAGCGATCTTGCAAGACGGAGCCCCACTCTCTCCTGGAGACGACATCGCCGTTGTGCGCGGATCGGCGGCCGGCATACTGAGGGCCGAGCGCATCGCGCTGAACTTCATGCAGCGCATGAGCGGGATCGCCTCTGACACGAACCGCTACGTCCAGGCGGTGGATGGGCTCAAAGCCCGCATCGTGGACACCCGCAAGACCGTTCCCGGCCACCGCTATCTGGACAAGTACTCGGTGCGCATGGGCGGCGGCTACAACCACCGGCTGAACCTGGCCGACGGCATCCTGATCAAAGACAACCACATCCAGGCCAACCGGTTCCGGGAGATGGGCCTGAAAGACGTGATTCAACTGGCCCTGGCCCGGGCCTCCCACACCATCAAGGTGGAGGTCGAGGTCGAGACCATGGACCAAGTGAAAGAAGCCCTCGAGGCCGGCGCCCACATCATCATGCTGGACAATATGTCGGTCCCTGAGATGGCCGACGCCATGAAGGTGATCGGCGGCCGGGCGATCGTCGAAGCATCTGGAGGCATCACCTACGACACCGTCCGGGCGGTGGCGGAAACAGGCGTAGACCTGATCTCTATCGGAGGGTTGACCCACTCGGTGGACGCACTGGATATCAACCTCGACCTGGAATTCGATCAGTCATTCGATCTACTCGTTGGAGGAGCCCATGGTGAGCCCAGTTGACCCGGTGGTCCTGGCGATGGAACGGAATTGGGAGATGATCGACGCGGCCCTTGAGGGGTTGGACGAGTCGGCCATGGCCCGCCAGCCCACAGACCAGTGCAACTCCGTTGCCTGGATACTGTGGCACCTGACGCGGGTGACCGACATGTTTATCCACACCCGGCTCCGGGACCTGACCCAAGTCTGGGTGTCGGAAGGATGGCATGAGAAATTCCGAATGCCTGCCGATGAGGAAGACCGTGGAGTGGGCTGGAGCGCTTCCGACGTCGCCCAGTGGCGCGCGCCTGCCAAAGAAGTGCAGTTGGCCTATTACGAAGCGGTCAAGAACCACGCCAGAGAATTTCTGGCCAACATAACCACCGAGGAGCTGGAGCGTGAGATCGTCATTAACCCGGTGCCTGAACCGCGCACGGTGGCGGTGTGCATGGGCCAGATGGTCTGGGACACCGTTGCCCACGGTGGCCAGATAGCCTACTTGAGGGGCTTCTACCGTGGCAGAGGTTGGTTCCGGTAGGGGCTGGCTGAGCATTCGGGTTGCCTGCCCGTCGGACCTTCGACAGACCGCCGTTGGTCGAATAACCCGTGGATTCCCGCTACAGATTCACCAGCGTCGGGATAAAAACAAAGAGGCCCCTCATTCATGAGGGGCCTCTTCTCTTTAGGTGCGTCCTTGTTATGGGTTACTTGGGGCCTTTACCCCCTTTACCCTTAGAATTTTCGTTGTTTCCGTTGATGCGGACGTCGTCTTGACCTGAGAACGCCGTTTCGTCGTTAAACTCTCCGGTCAATGTCAAGGTCAGGGCCGTGCCGCCCGGGGTGGCGGTGTCGATACCGAAGTCACTTGGCGTTAGGTGCACGACCAAGTCTGCGACTCCGTCATCGTTAACGTCCTCGATGTGGCCGTTGTGGGCTGGTGTCGACCCATTGATGCTGACTGTGCTCACGTTGATCGTTGTTACATCCAGCACGTCGGAACCGAGGATCGCCACCGGCACCACGCCGTTCCCGTTCGGGTTCAGCGGGTTGACGTCGCTACCGGGCTTGATGTCGATGTCCAAGACCAGACTGACGGTCACCGTATGCGTGCCCTCCGAGGTGTTACCGGCGTTGTCGGTCGACGTGTGGGTGACCGTCGTCGTTCCAACTGGGAAGACCGACCCGCTTGCCGGGTTGCTCGTCACGGAGGCGATACCTGACGTGGCGTCTGAGCCGGTCGGCGAGAAGTTGACCGCCGCCCCGGCTGGGTCGCCCGATGAGACTACTTGGTCTGCTGGCGTGGTCACATCCGGGTCGGTCTGGTCGATGTCGATGTCTGAGGCCGTTGCCGTCGCCGAATTACCGGCGTTATCGACCGCCGTGCCCGAGGCGCTCTGTCCATCTCTATCTGAGAGCAGGTCGTCGTCGCCGAGGTCACTTGCGTCTTCGTCGATGCCTGAGCCGGTGTCGCTGGCAGTGTAAGACACCGTCACTGGGGAGACGTACCAGCCGTTGTCGCCCAGTGTGCCAGTTACCGTCGACGTGATAACCGGAGGAGTTGTGTCAGTTGGTTCCGGAGGACCAGAGGAAGCCCCGCGAGCTAGGATATATGGCAAGCCAATACTTCCGTCTGACTCTACGTAGCTACCGACACCTAGCGCATTGGCCAGGACCTGGAAATCGGAGGGCCAGGTGTTGAATGCATTGTGAGCTGAGCAAGTCCAAAAGAGCTCCGGAATTCATCACTTCGTCGGTGAGGTCGTTCATAGCCGGGTGATCCGTCTCGACGATGTGTCCATTATTGAAGCATCCTGGTGGGTGCACTACCGTGACCCCACCCACCGAGAAGGCGTCTAACACTGGTATGGCTGTTCCGGTTCCTTTGCCATGGTAGTAGCAACTCAACGACACAAAGGCGCCGGTTTTACCCACATCCGCGACGACGAAGGGAGCCATTGAATCTGAGAACGGCTGCCCTTCCGGGTTCGGTGCTCCAGCGCGGTGGTTGAACTGCTCGTCCGCACCAAAGATTATTATGTTGCCATCAACTGCTGCTCCCCAAACACTAGCGTTTGCTATCGCAGCTGCGATTGGTCCGGTATTAAAAGTGCAATTCGGGTCGGGCAATGCTATGGCGTCGTAACTCGCAAAGTCGGCAGTGGTCATTGCAGCCCACTCGCTTGGAGTCTTATAAACCACAGTTTTACCGGCGGCTTCGAACGAAGACGCAACCGATCCGGCGTATGGGCCGATATCGGCGCTCGATAGGATCACCACCTGGCCGGCAGGACCTTCAAGAGGCTCAGGAGGGGCTGCGTTCATCAAGGAAGCGACTTCCCCTTCCGTAAGCGGTCGATCATAGATCTGTACGTCGTCAATCAACCCCTTGGCATACCTGGGGAATCCCAGGTTTCGCAGCAGCGGCCGATGAAAGTATCGCCGATACCGATGAACGGCGCGTGACCACCACCGCTGGCAATCTGGTTACCGTCTAGAAACAGCGTCATCTCGCCTGTGGCTTTGGTGTATCTCCAACCAATGTGGTACCAGGTATTCAGCGAAAGATTGTTGCCGCTGCCTAGGTCATTTCCGAAGAATCCCATGTACGGGCGTCCATCGCGCATAACCAAGTGCAGTCCTGTGCTACCACCTCCGCCGGGGCCGCGGTTTCCCAGGACGGCCCAGTCGCCGCCATAACCGCCCAAACCGGAAAATGCAGATGCATTGACCCATGCGGTGACGGTGAAGTCGTGGTCTCTTAGCGACAGTGCGGTCGTGTCCGGTAGGACAACGTATTTACCGAGGTCCGCGACCATCGCGTCGCCGAAACCCGAAGGACCCGCCGCAAATGTCGGGCTTCCTGCAAGGGTGCCATGGTTTCCGTTGCCCGAGGAATCGGTGCCATCTTGGCCGTCAAATGTATAGTGCGCCACCAGGCCCGCGGGACCGCCAGCGGCAAACGTCTGACCAGGATTGGCGAACCCGTTAATAACAAGAACGAGCGCCACTAATAGTGCGCCCGCAATAGCCAATATCAAAAATTTCGGTGAACTTACCAAATACCCTACGTTAGTCATTCCTAACGAGCCTCCTAATATACTGTTGGCTGGACCGTTTCTTAAAATTCCCCCTCAACCGAGTTGAGTTCTATGTTGTCAAGTCAAATTTGCTCCATAACAAAAGGTATAAATTCAGCCTTATTTGGGCCGATCCAGAGCCTAGCAGCGCAGGGGAATATAGGGATATGAGTTTGGTCACTCCGTTCCTGTGCTATTCATCACAACAATTTATGTCTTGTGCCACGACTAAAGTTATAAACCTCAGAAAATGTCCCGGTCGTTCGAAAATACGACCACCAGAGCAGGGAGTGGAGTAGTGTAAAATCAGACGCCCCAGACTCAAGATGAGTCTGGGGCGTCTGATTCGTTTTCGTGGTGGAGACAGGTGCGAGTAAATCAACGCCAAATATTGGTATCGCCGGCTTTTGAAAATTGATCGACTCAATCGCCAAAGGTTAAAACAGCGATTCCTGAAGGCAAATCGGGTGGTGGTGGCGTTTGTTCAACGCCTGAAGAGCGGATTTACCGTGGCCCGTGCCCCTTCCCGTTCACGGTGAGCTCGTCGAACCACGCCTCGGCCGCTGGCGGTCTGCGCTGTCCAGCATCAAGGTCACCGGCCCGTCGTTCTCCAGCGAGACCAACATGTGCTCCTGGAACGTTCCGGTGGCCACGGTTAACCCAATACCACGAAACAACTGCACCGTGTTGTCGTAAAGGCGCTTGGCCACTTCCGGTCCCGCCGCTTGGTTGAAGTCGGGACGCCGCCCCTTGCGTGTGTCGGCGTAAAGAGTGAACTGGCTCACGACTAACACATCGGCGCCGATGTCCAGGGCGGAGCGGTTGAACCGGTTCTCGTCTTCGGCGAAGATTCTCAAGTTGGCGATCTTTTCCACCAGGTAGCGCGCGTCGGCCTCGTCATCTTCTTTGGCGACGCCTAATAGCACAACCAGGCCAGCGCCGATCTCCCCAGTAGTCTCACCGGCAACGGAGACTGAAGCCTTGGTTACTCTCTGGACCAATGCTTTCATGAGCGCTCATTAATACTAGGGGGAAAATTATTAGAAGTTGGGGAAGAAACGTCTGACATGCCGCCAGCGAGGCAGACTAACTGGAGCTGGCGGGTGTGGAGGTGCTGCTGCTGCTGGATTCGGTAGACGACTTGGACGAACTGTCGCTGGTGGACTTGGCAGCCGTGTCCGACTTTGAATCACCGGACGACTTGGAGTCGGCGGTCGATTTGGAATCGTCGGAGGATTTAGAGTCGGAAGAACTGTCGCTCGAGCCGTTCTTGCTCTCTGAAGGCTGTTTGGGCCGGCCGTAGTCGGTGGTGTAGAAACCGCTGCCCTTGTAGATAACCGGGACTGCGTGGTAGACCCGCTGGCCCGCGCCGCCACATGCGGGGCAGGCGCCTTTTCCGGCTTCCGCGAAGGACTGCACCAGTTCGAATTCATCTTTGCAGCTTTCGCAGCGGTAATCGTATCGAGGCAAGGATTTTCTCCTGAGTGTGTTTGCCCTTTGGCAGTAGCACCGATTAAGTGCTAAGGGCAACTAATCCAATTTACCAGGGGCACTTATAGCTGTCAACGTGACTGATGGGTTTTTCAGGCAACATCGACGCTCAAGGAAAAAGGCCGCAATCCGGCCTTAAGCAAGACAGGCGGCTCGAAAAGCCGCCTGATAAAAGAATCATGGAGATTAGGCGTTTTAAGGCCCAGATCCGGGCGAAATCCAACCGGAATCGAACGGACCCAGCAGCCTAACGGCGGTTCTGGCGGCGGCGGCGGCGTGCGGCGCGCTGGGCGGCCAAACGCTCTTTCTGTGCCTTGGAGCGGAAGAACCGGCGGTCCTTGAGCTCGCGCAGTATGCCGGAATGCTGTACCGAGGCCCGGAACCGGTTTACCAGGCTCTCCGGGTTCTCGCCCTCGCGAGGGGTAACGTATGCCATTCGAATCTCCGGCCATCGCTGGCCAATCTGATTAAAACTAATTTAACACAGGCACGATTCCCAATCAACCAGCCCGTAGGTGCCGTAGCTTTGGGCCTACACCGCAGTGCCCCGCTTGGCGCCGACTTCTCCGAGGTATTCCAGGACATCGGCCAGGGGCAGCACATCGGCGTATTTCTGGTTCATGTCGAACAGGTTTATGGCGTGGGCGGCTTCGTGCCGATCGAACACGCCCTCTTCGACCACGATCATGCGGAACCGGTTGGTGCAGCCGTCCAATACGCTGGCCCTGACGCAACCGCTGGTGGTCTCGCCTACGGCGATGATCGTGTCCACGTTGTGGGCGGTCAGGTGGCCGATGAGCGGGGTGCCCCAGAAAGCGCTGGGCGAGTCCTTCCGCATGACCGGCTCGCCGTCGATGGGCGCCACCTCGTCGATGATGTCGTTGCGGCGGTTGCGCCGTTCCAGGGCTTCCGGACTGCGGTCTTGGTTGCCGTAGATCTGGCGTCCGGTGCTCCACCCGGCCAATCCGTCATCGTCGCGGCCGGTTGCGTGAATCACGGGGATGCCGGCGTTCCTGGCGGCTTGCAACACCGTCTGGATGGCGGGGATGGCGTCCCAGGCGGCCAGGCCGCAGCTCGCCGGCCACTCTTTGGTCGCTTCCAGTATCGGCTGAGGCTTGTCGCCGAACACCCACCTGTAGAGGTCGATCAGCAGCAGGGCCGGTTTTTCACCGAAACCCACCTCCCGATTCTCTCCCATCGCTACATGGTCCCTGTCCTGCTGCGTGAGAAACTTGTCCCAGACTCGCTCGGCCATGATTTCACCGCCTATTCGCTCAGCACTATTCCTTGGTTGGGAACCCGGCTTCTTTCCAGGCCGTCATCCCGCCTTCCATGTAGGTCACGTTGTTGAATCCCATCCCTTGGAGTATCTGGGCGCCCACGGCGGCCCTGTTTCCAAGTTTTCAAGTCGTGATGATCTGGACGTTGTGGTCCGACAATCGTGGGTCCAGCTTGGACGAGTCCTCAGCCGCCGCGTCCAGGTCTTCCACTGACATGAAGACCACGTTCGCGGCCTGTTCCTCGAGCGGGACATTCTCTCGGAGACGAGTCTCGATCAAGAGAATCTCCGGTTTTCCGTCCATCTGCTCCTTTGAATCTGCAACGCTCACGGAAGTAGCTTCGCCCTTGGCAGCCTCTACCCGCGCTCTGAAATCATCGGTCATCGATGTGGCCTCCCAAATTGAACTAGCTGACATCATAGTCTAAATGCCGCGCATCGGGAACAGATGATACTTCATCGACTCAGGTGCTGTGCTACCATCTTTAGGCGCGCACACAGCCGCGATTTGCATTGCAACGGAGGGTGGGAAACATACGGTGGCTCTTGGTCCTGGTTTTCCTGGCAACATTGGGAGTCGCATGTGGGTCGTCCTCCGATCCCGAGTCTGAGACCGTGGCAAAATAGGCGCCGGCGCCCACCGCCACTGCCCAACCCACTGAGGTGGTGCAACCCACTGCGGCGGTGCAACCCGCGGAATCCGAACCTAAATCAGAGGTAACCATGGCAGAAAGCGGAACCATCACCACAGCCTCCGGGCTGCAGATCACGGTGATTGAGGTCGGGACAGGGGACAAGGCGGAAGCGGGAAAGACCGCGGTCGTCCATTACACTGGCTGGCTGCTGGACGGCACCAAGTTCGATAGCTCCGTGGACCGGGGCACGCCCTTCGAGTTCCAACTGGGCGCGGGACGCGTGATCAAGGGTTGGGACGAAGGAGTTGCAACCATGAACATCGGCGGCAAGGTAGAACTGATCATCCCTCCGGACCTGGCTTACGGGGCGTCGGGCGCCGGCGGAGTGATTCCCCCCAACGCCACCCTCAAGTTCGAGGTTGAACTGCTGGACATGAAATAGCCGGCGACGAACGAGACTACGCCGAAGAGGAGGCCCTTCGACGGGGCTCAGGACGAACGGATGCCGGCAAGGGTCGTTTCCGAGGCTAGGCGCCGGAATCCCTGAAATTGGGCGCGACTTTCTCTGCGAAAAGCCTCAGACTGTTGGCTGCGACATCGTAGGGCATGGCCCCCAGACGGAAGTGGATGATCACCCCGCCCACGCCGGTGCCGTTCACTTTTTGAAGGCGTTCACACACGGTTTCAGGTGAGCCGGTGATTATTCCGTGCTCCAGGGAGTTTCTAGCCGCGCCCACGGCCCCAGACGCCTGAGCTTTTAGTTCCGCTGTGGTGTTCATGCGGTCGCGGTTCGTCTGCAGGTACCCCCGCATGCCCTTGAAATAGGGGATCCCCACGGCTTCCGCTTCGGCGTCGGTTTCAGCCACGAATATATTCCGCCAGACCCACGAGTCGGCTACGTTGCGCGCCACCGTCTCATCGCGGTGGCCGGCTTCCGACATCGTAGCCTTGTATTGGTCCATCCGTTCGACCGTGACCGCATCGCTCTGGACGTTCATCATGAACGGCCGCCCCTCCCGGGCCATCTCCAAGGTCGACTCTAGGCCGGAACAGGCGCGAATCATGGGCGGATGAGGCTTCTGGTACACCTGAGGACGCAGCACCGGCAACTCCAACTGCCAGTATTTGCCGTCGTGCTTGTAGTCCTTGGTGGTCCAGGCCTTGACCAGGATATCTTCCACTTCCAAGAGCATGTCGTGAGCTTCGTCGGGGTTGATGCCGAAGCCACGGAACTCGTAGAAGTTGTACGCGGTTCCCCGGCCGACGCCCACGATCATGCGGCCCTTGCTGATATTGTCGACCAGGGCGATCTGCTCTGCGAACCTGATGGGGTGATGCAGGGCCATCTGGGCCACGGCGAACCCAATCTTGATCTTCTTGGTCCTGGCGGCGATTGCGGCGGCGAAGGTAGTGGGGTCGACGTAGGCGCAACCCCCGTCGAAATGATGCTCGGCCAGCCAGACGACGTCGTAGCCCAATTCCTCGGACAATTCCGCCTCTCGCAGCGACTCTTCGATAATGGCGAAATCGTCTTCGGGGGTCTGGCTTTCCGGGAATAGGAAGTTGCTAAACTTCATGTTTTCTCCTTGGTTGTTCGCCGAGGGTGTTTATACTCGGCGAACTAGACGCTAGCACCGGGTTCAAGTAGTGTCAATTTAGCCCCGGCCCAGTCAGATCACATGCGAGGACCGCCAACCTCATGAGCGTCGACGATCGTGGCACCGCCTTTCAGTATCTGGAAGTCCCTGGGACGACTCCGGTCGTTTTCGTCCACGGTGTGGGCCTTGACCAGAACATCTGGCGGGCGATGTTGGCCGATTTCAGCGGCCGTTCCACGCTCACTTATGACCTACTCGGGCATGGCGAGACTAGCCAGCCGTTGGGAGAACAGAGTTTTCAGCCCTTCGTCGCCCAATTGCGGGGGCTGGTCCAAGAACTCCTAATCTCGCGGATGGTGCTCGTTGGATTCTCTCTGGGCGGCCAGGTGGCTAATCATTTTGCGCCGTCCTACCCAGAGATGGTTGAGGCGCTGGTCTTAATCAGCACCACCTACCAACGGACGTCAGAGGAGCGTGAGGCAATGGCCTTCCGGGTCCAACAGGCTAAAGCCGGCGACCGGCAAGGACTGGAGGCATCGGCGCTGCAGCGGTGGTTCAGTCCGGAGTTTCTGAAGGCCAACCCGGGTGTAGAGCGTGAGATACTCGCCCGCCTGCGGAACAACGACCCGGCCGAGTTCCTAGAGAGCTATGAACTCTTGTCCAACGCGGAAAACCATCCCGTGGATTTCGCAAGTCTATCTATGCCAACCCTCGTCCTCACCGGTGACGGCGACCCCGGCTCCACGCCTAGGATGGCGGAAGACATGGCGCAGGCGATGCCCAACGCCCGGGCGGAGATCATCCAAGGGTCGAAACACCTGGGCATCATCGAGGAACACCGGCAATTTAGCGACGCGGTCATGAGATTCTTGGCAGCATCGGAATCATGACCGTTTCCCTTCCATAGGGAATTATCAAACAGCGGATTCGATGGCCATGAATCTCACTGTGCCAGCAGAAACGGCAAGACGTGGGGTAGTACGAGGTCAGACCGGTAAAATGATTCAGGATGATTCAAACCAAGGAGAGAGAAAAACTCGGCAGAAGGCATTTGCGTGGCGCATTGATTGACCTGAGCCGCACCTCCGTTGGATTCACCGACGTAGAGTAAGACTGGCTTCTCGATTGATGCGAGAGACGCTTCAAGTGTCTGTCTGTCCTGTTGTGCCGCCGCAATGGCCTGAAAATCGTTATCGACGAATTCGGCTATTTTCGCGGGTCCCATCTGCTCCCGGTCGATCCCCTGGCGTTGGAAAAATCGCTCTAGAGACAGATCTGGGTTGGTCCCATCCAGCCGGCTGCCGTCGGGTAATTTTCTCCCGTATGGGTGAGCGCCGCCAATGATCGCCGCTTTCAGGCTGTCCGCAGCCATGATTCCCATCCCGAAGCCGATCCATCCGCCCATTGAAAAACCCCAGTAAATAGCAGTAGGAATCTCCAATGCATCAAGGACCGCTAGTACGTCCGCCACGTGATTGGAGAGCGTATAGGCCGTGGGATCATGCGGTTTGTCGCTGCCACCATGTCCGCGGGCATCGACTAAAATCAACTGGAAATCCCGTTTGAGGGAATTAGCGTATCCCCATCGTTCCCAGCCTTCCAAGTCCCAAAACATCCCATGCTGAAGAATCAAGGGAGGGCCACTGCCCTCGACCTTGTAGTGAATGCGTGTGCCGTCGTGGTCCGTGTATGGCATTGGCCCACCGCGCTGAACGCAGAGTAGCTGGACTATAGCAGGCCTGCCTGCAATTCCTCGATAAAAGGCTGAAACGCCAACCGCTCCCGGCTGTTCGCTGCTAGATCTTTCTCGAGAACGTCATGGTAATAGTCTTGGGCGACCTGGCCTTGCTGCTCCCGGTTGAACCCGCTAAATGTCTGGCCTTCCTTTCGCCGCTCTTCCAGTCCGTCCACTTCTCCGTATCTGTAGCCAGCTCCCATCTGCGCCATGATAGCCTGCCAGATGTAGATGCTGCCGACCTTCTCGAACTGGTACACATGGACCAACTCATGTACGAATAGATCGAGACGGCCTCTGGCGTGACGGCCCTTAGAGGGAAGGAGGATGGTGTGGAACAATGTGGTCGCCCTGTCGCGGTTGATCATGAAGTAAAGGGGCAGCAACCGGCCCTCCCCCACTCTCTCCGCGGAGTAATCGATGGCATTTGTGCCCAACACCTGGCCTGCCGCCTCCAACTCTTCTGCTGTTAACCGAGTGACGTTGACCAGCAGATTCAGGATAAACTCTAACAACCTAGGGACTTGGAGTACGTCCAATACCTTGAAGACCGGCTTAATCAGCATGGCATCCCCCGATTCCGGCAATTTATGTCGCAGCCAGAGCTGCCTTAATCGGATTGAGGGAATCTACCATTGCTGATCTGGAGAGTCAATCAAGGCGGGCTCACCGTATCGTCATTACCCGCCGGCACGCTCGATCAGATCGGTGAACAGCTCTCGCCATTCTTCCGCGCCGCCCCTGGCATAGCTTTCCCGGTAGGCGATGATTCCTTGGTGGTCCAGGGCGATCTTGGTGGACTGCTGGAGAACGCGCAGGTCCTTCAGCACATCTGGGTCAATCTCAGCGATGGGCCAGGGATAGCCCTCTTTCCTGCGGTCCGACTCCAATTGTTCGATGCTCTCGAACCGGCTTTGGCCGATGGCATAGAAATCTACTTTGTCGGCGAATTCCGGCCACACATCCTTCATGCTCCGTAACTCGGAGCGGCAGACCGGTCACCAAGTTGCGAAGAAGAAGAGGAACACCGGTTTGCCTTGACTGGCTAGCTGGGCGGTCGACCGCTTCGTGCCGTCGATCAGCGTGAATTCGAAGTGGGGCACGGTCTTGCCGACGGTGGTCCCGATCTCAGGCTGGTCCACTATGATGGCAGCCCTAGGGGGAGCGGCGGTTGGCGCTCCAGTCGGCACAAGCTTCGGCGCCGTTGTCGAGCTCGGGAGAGGCGATGATGCGGGCGCAGTGGCGGATTCCGATTCAGGGTTCAGATCAGGAGCGGCTGTGGGTTGGGACGAGGGTGCTGATGCCGGAACAGATGTGGGCTCGTCTACCAGAGTCTGCGGTGAAGCGCCGGTGGGGTTGCTCACGGCCGCAGCGTCCGATGACGGCGCGCTGGTGGGCGATCGGACCGTCTGGCTGGCTTGCGTGGTGGTTGTCGGCGCTTGGGTCGCGCTCGTCCCGCAGCCCATTACCCCGATAACGATCGCCATCAACGGCAGAGCTAGTAGTCGTGACATTTCCAGATTATACCTAACCGTCCAAGTGGACGCACCAGATTTAGGCTTTCGTGCTGTAACTCAAGTCAATGAAAATGACCGCAAGGGCGGTGCATCACAGGGACTTATACGCAACATAGTCCGGCGGTGGATTCACCGAAAGCCGGTATGGGTCAATTTTGATCGGTGTTATTTTACCCACTCGGTTTCGCCTCAATATCGGGCTTGGAATGATATACTCCGCTCGCGGTATCGGAGAGTGGTTTATCGACCGTCCGGGAGCAAATGACCAGGCTCGAAACGAATGTGCGGTGAACGATGGCGACGAATCAGCCTAAACCCGAACGTTCCGGGTTTTACTACAATTTAGGGGTAGCCTACTACGCGCTTGGCCAACTCGAAAGCGCTCGGGAAAGCTACGATGAGGCTGTTCGCATCAACCCCGAATACCACGAGGCCTACCACAACCGGGGGAACGTCTACCACGACCTGGGCCAGAACACGCGCGCCATAGAGGACTACGATCAGGCCATCCAGCGCAATCCGGAGTATTCGGCGGCCTACAATAATCGGGGGATCGCCTATTACGATCTGGGCGAACATTGGCGCGCCATCAACGACTACGATGAGGCCATCCGGATCAATCACGAATACGTCGTGGCCCACAACAACCGCGGAAACGCCTATCTGGCCGTAGGAGAACATGCGCAGGCCATCGCAGACTACGATGAAGCAATCTCTTTGGACCCCGAGAATGTGGCCGCTTTCAGCAACCGGGGGACCGCCTACCATGCCCTGGGTGAGAATGAGCGGGCCATCGAGGACTATGACGAGGTGATCCGCATCAATCCCGACTATGCCGCGGCCTACAACAACCGGGGCAACGCCTACAACGACCTGGAACAATTCCAGCGGGCCATCGATGAATACGATGAGGCTATCCGACTCGACCCCAGCGACCCTGACGTTTACATAAACCGGGGAAACATCCTCGCCGGTATGGAAGAATACGAACGAGCCGTTGAAGACTACGACCATGCCATACGCATCGATCCCAACTATCCGGATGCGTACCACAACCGGGGGATCGCGTACCACCGGCTCGGGCACTATGAAGAATCGGAGAGAGACCTTGCCAAGGTGGCCGAACTGCGGTCGCAGTCCGCTGACAGCCCGACCGGGTGAGGCCTGCTTGCCGCGTGATTGAGCGCAGTTACCGCAATCCTGGCAAAAAAAGACCCCGGCGGAATCGATTCCGCCGGGGTCTTCTTCATTTACCGTTGGCCCTACCCATTCGGGAAGGACATTTCGAAAGTGTCAGGCCGCTAAGCTCTTCTTGGGAGCCTTGGCCTTGGGCTTACCCGATTCCACGCCGTTGGTGGCGGCAGAATGGCCGTCATCCGCATCGGCGCTTTCCAGCATCGGAGTCTCGGTGGCCACCGGGGAGTCGCCGTCGTCAGCGCTCAGCGCTTCGGCGGTCGAACTCTTTCCGAATTCCTCTACGGTGGGCAGCAGATTGTTGCAGATCTCCATGACCGAGGCCCGGATTTCGTCTGTAACGCTCTGGGTAGTCTTCCGGATGAAGAACTCAGCCTCCAACCGGGCATTGGACTCGGTGCTATCGGCGCGGGTCTGGGACGCCTTGATGATGCCCTGGGCTTCCTGACGGGCCTTGCCCAGAATCTCTTGGACCTCGCTGTTGGCGGAGCCCACATTGGCTTCGCTGTCGGACTTGGCCTTGTTCAGGAGCTTGTCGCTTTCCTCTTTGGCCTTGCTGACGAGCTTGTCGGAATCTGACTGGGCCTTGCTGAGCATCTTTTCGCTTTCAGAGCGGGCGCTGTTCAGCGTTTTCTCGCTTTCTGACAGGGCCTCAGCCGCGGCCTCACTGGTGACGGTCTCACTGCGGCGCTTTGCGCTGTCGATCGTCTGCTGAGCTTCCGCCTTTGCTTTCTCAGAGGCGTCGGCTATGATCTTGGCGCCCGCTGCTTCGGCTTCTTGCTTGGCATGGTCAGTGATCTCCTGCGCCAAAGCTTCAGCCTGGACAACGGTCCGCTCGGCGAGCTTTAGCAACATGGACTGCTTGTCTCCGGTTGCCTCTGGCTGCGTGCTGGCTTCCTCTTGATTGTTGTCTGCCATCAGAGTTCCGCTCCCTTAGTTAATTCGCTGGCCAATAACGAACTTGTGTCGCCAAAACTTAAGTAAAGTACCTTATTGGATGGGTGCCGACACACTTGGGGGAGTGTAATTCGGTATTCGTCGGGTGTCAAATATTACGATTGACAATAGAGTGCGAACACCTAACGATTCGCGAAAATTCCCGTACATAGACAATGGAAAGGCCTAATCGAATACGTAACGAACAACGAGACGCGATAGGTGATTTCGAAAATCCCATCCGGCGCCGAGAGACATAACCACGCTACCACCTGACGGACCAATGATCAACGTCGCCAGCCTGCCTAATCTGGCATAATGAACTTGCCGGGTCTGGCGAGACGGGATGAAGTCCTAGATTTGGCCCATGAACAGCGCCGTTCTGGGGTAGAATGCCCGGGCTAGTTAATGGCCTGGCAGATACACAAAGCACGCCGGGCGCGCAGGAGTCCGGGTCGGCGGCGGCCTCTTTATCAACAGCGGGGTAACGATGGACAACAACAAATGGGAGCGGCGCCTGGACAATTACCTTGATGGTTTGGAAGGGCCTTTGGCGGCGATCCCGGAGATCAAACAGAAATGGGGCACCCTCGCTTCGGTAGCGGTCACCCCGTTCGCAACGCTGTTGTTCGTTCTCAAAGTCGCGATAACCGCGCCTTGGGGCCTATTCTTGGTACTCGCCAGGTTCCTGGAGCGCTGATCCAGCCCAAGGCCGGCGCCTTCAGTCGGCTTCCTCTATTTCTCCTCGAAACCCCTCTCTGATTTCGTAGTTCTCCGCGCTTCACTTCTGATAATCTGAAGAAAATCAGAAGTCAGAAGGAGAAGATTGTGCTTGATAGCTCTCTTCGTGAAGAGAAAGCGACCCTGGAAGAACTGCTCTCGAAGCTTAAACCGATCGTGGACGAGTTCATGTCGGTCGAGGTCAGATTGCAACACATAAACGCCCTCTTGGGCATCGGCCCATCGGAGAACGGTGTTGACGGGCAGCCGCGGATAAACTGGGCGAAGCTATGCCGGGAGAACGGGCTGAAGCTGCAGGGGGATTCTGGCCACCGGGTGTTGAAGAGGCTAAAACCGCAGGTCCACGACACTATCCACCACACGTGTGAACTCTGAGCCGAAAAAGAGCTTGGAGCGGGCAATGGGATTCGAACCCACGACATCTTGCTTGGGAAGCAAGCACTCTACCCCTGAGTTACGCCCGCTCGCTTTAGGAACGCAGGCAGGGGCGCCTGCTGGACAAGTATATCAAAACGTATCGGCAGAATCAGGCGATACCAAAGTAATGGGCCGTTGCCTTTCTCGAGGCCCGGAATCCGTCGGAATCCGCCGGGAGCTGCGGTAACAAATCTAGGGTCTGGGCAGAGCCCAGTTACCAATATTAGGTCATTCCTAAGTATCGAGAGAATCGCTCCACTCGCCACCCAAAACCCAAGCAAGTGCCGACATGCGGCCGCTCAAGAGCCCCCATTCGAAATCATCCCAACCCAGATTCTTTCTGCCATACTTTTCTTCGATTTGCTTGGCGGCTTCCTTTGCCATTTCTAAAACCGGTTTTTGTTCTTCGGTGAGAATCTCTCCATCGGAAATCCTCTGCAGCCAGGACTGATGTCTGTTCCACCAGACCTTGTCCCAGAATTCGTTGTATGCATCCAACATGTCTCGGTCGTTTCGCCGAAGGAGCAAAGGCCATTCTTCGCCCGGTCTGTCTTCGTCAGGCAACCATTCAACTTTGTCTCCATCATCCGTGTAGCCAATTCTGTGGCCATTTGGCCCAACTTGGCCCGGCCCCGACTGGGTCGGAAGTCTGAGCATCCGTTCGCGTCTTGGGATCCGATCGATGGAGTCGAATGAAATCACGGTTCAACTCTTCAATGCGGGACATTAGGTCTTGATCGAATCGCGCTATCTGAATACCAGCATCGCGCAATTGAAGCTCGCCTTTACCGCGGATTTGGGGGTTTGGGTCGAGGGTCCCAGTAAAAACTTTCCCGATTCGCCTTTCGATTACCGTCTCCGCGCAAGGAATCTTGGGAGGGTTTCGAGAAGTGCACGGCTCCAAAGTGGTGAAGAGCGTTGCCCCAGCTAACATTTCATCTGGCAGCATCTTTTCAAGGAGCGTGAACTCTGCGTGTTCGCCCGGAGCAAGCTCGGCGCGATAAGCCTTGCCAAGGACTACCCCGTCACGAGCCACAATGGCTCCAACCTTCGGTGATATTTGTCCTTCTTCGCTCTTACATTGTCGGCCAAGCTCAATTGCTTGTTCCATTAGTTCTCGATCACTAAATCCGGAAGCCATCGCCGGTTCGGATGACTCGGGCGCCGGTGGGTACATTTCCAGATGTTCTCTAGGACCAAAACCCATTCGCCAACTGGAGTAATCCTCACATGAACGTTCGGTTTCGATGATCTCAATGATTCTTTTGGGCCTGCCTCTGATGGATTCAGGCAGTCCCATAGACATCTCTTGAATGTCTATTACCTTTTGGAAACATAGTGGGTATGCAGATGCATCGAGCTGCTGACGAGGTTTCCCCGTCTCTCTGAATTCGTCATTGGCTTCGATGAATTGACCGGTTGAGTTAGACCGTAACGCCAGGTAACCACATCCCACACATTTGACCATCAAACACCTCCTCAGCTCCAATCGATTTTAACATTGGAGGCCCCACAAAATGAAAATGGCCGGGATTTTCCGGCCATCTTTACAGTATATAACTGGACATGTTCTGGTGTGGTTCGTAGCTACGGAAGCACAGCGTTGACAGCGGGAGGCTTGGGAAGCAAGCACTTTACCCCTGAGTTACGCCCGCTCGCTGTTGGAACGCAGGCAGGGGCAACTGCCTGATAGGTATATCAAATGAATTGCGGCGCACTAGAGCCTACGAAGGCGTAGCTCCTTGCCAAACCTACTTCTCTTTGTGCTCCATCAACCAAGACATGGCCTGAACATCGGCTGACATCCAGCGTTTGGCGGCTTCGAAGCGGTTTTCTTGGATCTCAACGCCTAGACCATCGGCCAGGCGGGTCATGAAGTTGAAAAAACAGGTGATCAAGACCGTGGCCAGGACCTCTTGTTCGTCCAACCCTAGATCACGCAGTTTCTGAAGGTCGGCTTTGGTGTTTTTCGCCGGGTCCTTGGTAAGTTTGACGGCGAAATCCAACATCCCACGAGTCTGGTCGTCCAGGTCAGCTTGGGTGTAGTCGTGCATGATGTGGCTGGCAAGCTCAGGGTCATCGGAATGCTGACGGAGGAACCCTCCGTGAGACATAGTTCAATAGCGGCAGCTATTGATGGCAGCCACCACGGTGGAGATCGCCTCTTCCTGGACCCTGGTCAGCACGGAGCCACCAAAAGTTACGGCGGCGGCCAAGTTCTGCACTGCGTCCATCGCCGGCCTATTGATCGACATGGAAGCGATCACCGGCGGTAGGTCTACCTTTTCTTCCTTGATCCAAGACATGGAATTTCTCCTAAGTGCTGGCTTAATTCGGATTTTTAGATGCGCTCAGGCTCAATCGGATTAATTCTTTAGCCGGTGAGCCTGCTGGTCAAGAATTTGCTCCCTGGATATCGGCCCAATATTCCGCCCACTCCTCCCGCATGGATTCCTCGGTCTTGCCCGGCGTGTATCCGGGTGACACCAGAGGCGCGGCCTTGGTCACGGTTATCAGCACATAGCGGGTGGCCGGCAGTCCCGACCTTCGGATGCCGTGGCTGCCGGTCGCGTAAGCCTCGTTGATCTCATCGAAGAGCTTCCCGCTATCCAGCACCTCCGCGGTCCCTTTGAACCGGTAGCCCTTGCGGAGAAACGTGTCCAGGACGTTGATCTCGCAGGCTGGGTTCTGGCCGAGATTAGCGATGGTTACCGGAGAGCCGAGGTCCGCGAAGACCAGGTGGTCATCGTCCCAGACCGTGGCGGTGCCCTTGGGGGATAGGTTCGGCGAGCCGTCGGGACACACGGTGGCCATGAATCCCATGCGCTGCTGGCGGACCACTCTTTGCATATCTTCGGTCAATATTCCCATAGTTACCCCTCCGGTCCGCGCCCAGGCGGTAAGTTGGTAGCCAGTATAACCAGGCTCACCGGCAGAGGGCAACCGGCCCAAGTCCCACTCCTTGAAGCCAGGCGTGGCCGGCGCTAACCTTCCCGCAAAAAAACCCTACCCCGTTAAATGTCATCAAAACATAATGACCGGCAAAGATACTGGAGGTAAGAGATGCCCTACGTGAGGACGATTCCCTACGAGGAGTCCCAAGGTGAACTGACCGAAGCCTACGACATTATGATCAATACGCGGGGACGCATCGCCAATGTTCAGGCGGTGAGCAGCCTCAAGCCCAACATCATGAAGACCCTGATGGCCCACGTTGGCTCGGTGATGTTCGGCGAGTCGGGTGTGTCCCGGGCCGAGCGCGAGATGGTGGCCGCGGTGGTGTCGGCGACCAACAAGTGCCAGTATTGAACCCTCGCCCACTCACAGGCCCTCCGTGGTGAGGACCCCGAATCGCAACTGGCCGAGCAACTGGGAGAGAACTTCCGCGACGCTGGTCTGCCGGCCAAGCAGACCTCCATGTTGGAGTTCGCCGAGTTTCTAACGACCACTCCCTCAGGCGTGACCGAAGACTGGGTGGACGAGCTCCGCAGCGTCGGCTGGGATGACGCCGACGTGATCGACATCGTGCACGTGGTTGCACTGTTCAACTACATGTGCCGTGTCGCCGACGGTCTTGGCGTCGATCTGGACACCGACCGGGGCTGGGAGGAACAGGTGGACAAGCTTTCGTTCAAAGACGACACCCCGCCCAAAGTCTTTGGCAAGATAGCACCGGCGCCTGCAACGACCGCTTAGTTCTGCAACCAAAACTTGACTTGACCCCAACGCGGGCCCTTCGACAGGCTCAGGATGAGCGGGAAAGGATGCCCCTTCGATCGTGGTGAGCCTGTCGAACCAGAAAGGGCCGCTAGTTGATCCAGCCGGCGGCCCTTTCTGCTATCACGATTGCTGTGGCGTTGGTGTTGGCGCGGACGACGTTGGGGCAGATGGATAGGTCAACCACCCGCAGGTTTTGCAGTCCGCGCACCCGGCAGTACTGGTCCACCACCGCCATTGGGTCTGATTCCGGCCCCATCTTGCAGGTGCCGGATGTGTGCTGGGTGGTGGCCACGTTCTGCCGCAGCCAGGCGTCCAACGCGTTGTCGGTGGCCACATCTGCGTCGGTGGGTGAAAGCCGGCGCTCTACTAAAGGACCAAAAACGGGGTGCTCCAGGAATTTCAGGGACAGATGTATCGCTTCCCGCATGCGCTTCCGGTCCCACTCAGTCTCGAAGTACCGGTACTCCAAGTACGGCGGGTCACTTGGGTCGGCGGAGTTCAGCGTCAATTCCCCGGCGCTGTCGGCTAGCTTCAGGATGCAGGTGATCCTCAAGCCTTGGGGACGGTCGGGACTCCGCCCTTGCAGAGGGTCGCCGGCCCGCAGTCCGGTGAACGACGAGGGAAAGAGCTGCATATCGTTCCGAGAATCTGACCCCTTGGCGGTGTAGCGCAGCCCACTCTGTATTCGAGGCTCGGTGGTCGACAACTTAACGCCGTCTTTGGGCTCAAGCTCGATGGTGACCAACGGGTGGTCCCGGAGGTTCTGGCCGACTCCCGGCAGGTCTTTCACCACCGGAATGCCCATGTCGCTCAAATGTCCGGCGGGCCCCACGCCTGACAGCAGCAGCAACTGTGGAGTCGCTATCCCGCCGGCGCAGAGGATGATCTCCGAGCCTTCCACCGTGAACTTCTCACCGCCGCTCTCTACTTCCACGCCTACGGCCCGCGTTGGATCTCCATAGGCAAACAAAACCCGGTGCGCCAGCACGTTAGCCTTGATGGTCAGATTAAGCCGGTGGCGGTTGGGGTTCAGGTAGGCCAGCGAGGCGCTCATCCGGATGCCGCCGGGGTTGTTCATGGGCACGGGGCCTGTGCCTGTGGAGTCGGGGTTGTTCATGTCCGGGTCTTCGGGGAAGCCGGCGGCGACCGTGGCTTGGTGGAAAGCCTCATTCACCGGCAAGAAATCTTTCCGGGGCAACCGCCAGACCGGTATCGGCCCATCGGTCCCGTGGAAGTCGTCTCTCACGTTCAGGTCGGTCTCAAGCTTCCTGAAGAAGGGCAGAAGGTTGACGAAGCTCCACTCGTAGTTGCCCTCCGCGGCCCAATCGTCGTAGTCCTCAGGCACGCCACGAAGGAACACCTGCCCGTTCACCGAGCCTGACCCGCCAATAACCTTGCCCCGGGCAACCTGCATGGGCACCTCTTGGTCCGTGGTGCCCTGGCCCCGGTAGGCCCAGTTGAAAGGCGAGTCGATGTCGGCCGCCTCTTGGCGATGGCCGTATTTCAGCTCATCGGGCAGGTGCTCCAAGTCGATGTAATCGGGGCCCGCTTCCAGCAGCAGCACTGACCGGTTCGGGTCTTCGCTCAGGCGCGTGGCCAGGGTGCAACCGGCCGAGCCCCCGCCCACGATGACAACGTCGTATTTCATATTTTCACTTATCTAGCTGCCAGCGCCGCTTGGGCCAGCAGCTTGGTCGTCCGCTCCAGGGAGGCAGCGGGGTCAGGGCCGGCGGTGATGGGGGAGGCCAGCACTTCAGTGGCGCCCATGGCCAATAGTTCCTGGATCTTCTGGGCGGCGGTCTCCTCGTCCCCGAGTATGGCCACCCCTTCGATCATGGCGTCGCTCCATTTGCCTTCTTTAGCCTCGGGGTAACCGGCGGCGATCAGCATGTTCTGGTAGAACGGCAGGCCGGGATGTCCGAACTGGGCCCGCATAGCGGTTCGCACTTCTTCGAGGTTGTCGTGGACGCAGATAGGCACGTGGGCGATGAGCGGCGGGACCGGCCGGCCGGCTTCGTCAGCGCCTTTCTTCATCGCGGGCAGGGCCACATCCCGCAAGTAGGTAGCCGGGCAGATCCAGCTTATAGCGCCGTCGGCCTCGGCCCCGCAGAGCTCAAAAGAGCCTTTCTGGAGCGCAGACCCCATCACCTGGACGTCCAGCGGCCCGGCGATGGATGCGTGGGCCGAGTAGTGTTCGCCGTCGAAGTCGACCGAGCCGGTCTGGAGTAGGGCTTTGAGGATCCGGAGATATTCCCGGAGGTGGGCCAACGGAGCGTGGAAATCGATGCCCATGGATTCCATCATCGGCCGGTGGCTTGGTCCCACGCCCAGGCGGAGACGTCCCGGAGCCAGTTGGGCCACCACCTGTGCTTGCTGCACGGCAACCAGTGGGTGGCGCGGGTAGGTGGGGATGATGGATGTGCCCAGCTTTATAGTGCTCGTGCCTGCCGCGGAGGCCGCGAAACAGGTCAGACTGTCCAGGCTGGCGCCGCCGGTGGTCATCCAGGCGGCGTGGATGCCCAACTCCTCGGCCCGTTGTATCTTGGCCTGAATCTCCGTGATCGTGCTGCCGGTTACCGCCGTTCCAACTAGCTTCTCTGCCATGTTTTCACCCTGTTGATTTCTATGATTAGCCGCGTGCCTTCCTCAGACCTCCGGGAACATCAGCGGAATCATGTTCTGGTAGGCCACATCATTGGCCATGCCCATCACAAGCCCAGCCCGGGCGTCCCGGAAATACCGTTCGAAGGGCAGCCTGCCGGCAAATGCAGTACCGCCGAAAGCGGTCATCAGGTCCTGCGTGACTCGGACCGCCGCCTCAGAGCAGGTCACTTTTGCCTGAAGATAGGGGAGGAACGACGTGCTACGGTCCTCATCGTACGAAGAGGCTGCCGCCAGCATCAGGGTCCGTGCCGCCTCGATCTGGGCGCCCATCTCGGCCATGCGCCGCTGGTTGATGGCGTTGTCGATCCGTCGTGCGCCGCTGCGGTACATCCGGGGCATCTCCACCATGGCGATCTCGAAGGCGCCCGAAGCTATCCCCAGATAAGACGCGGCGTAGGTTAGTCCAATCACCGGGCGAACGTATGGGTTGGAGATGTCGAGGACAGTGTGCTCCGGTCCCAATCGGTCCTCTTCGGGGACGAAGCCCGAGAAAAGCATCGGTGAACTGCAATTTCCTCGCATGCCCAGGCCATCCCAGGGAGCCACGATCTCCCAATCGATCTTGTCCGCCTCGATAAATAGCCTACTGGCGCTTTCCTGTGGAGTTTCCTCGCCGATGCGGCATTGGAACTCGAAGTGGGTCACGTGTCCGGCAGACGTAACGAAAGCCTTGCGGATACCGTCCAACTGATAGCCTCTGGGGACCTTGGTCACGGCAGAAACGGTTCGCACGGGCGTCCAGTCGTCTCCCGGGCCATTCGACTCGCCTCCTGGCGCGGCGATGAACACCTCGCCCTTGGCCAATGGTTCGACGAACCTCTTCACCTGGTCTTCGGTGGAGATTCGAGTAACTAACTCAGCGCCCTCGATGTGCATCTTGTAGCACATGGCTGTGGAGGGGCATTTCTTCGAGAGTTCTTCCACGATCAGACAGGTGGTGACCATGTCTTGGCCCAGTCCGCCGTGCTTCTCGGGGACCCTGAGTCCCCAAAGTCCCTCTTTTCTTAGCGCGTCCAGTGATTCAGTCGGGAATCGGCCCAGCCGGTCCGTCTCTTCCGCCCGAGGGGCCAGTTCATTGGCGGCGATCACGCTGGCGCGCTCCTGCCAGTCTTGCTGTTGCTTGGTCAATGGGAAGTAGGCCATGGATGCTCCTGTCTAGATTCGCCGGTCTTGGGCTTATGCGTAGCTGTGGGCCGCCACGGACTATAGAGCGGCATGCCAGGCACGTCAACAATGAAGCTGGTTACGCCTAGGGAGCATCCGCAATCAGCCGGTAGATGCGGCCACGCTGGGTGAGGACGTAGTTCTCGCCGTCCTGGTCTTCGCCGAATGAGGTGATATTGAGCCCGGAATCGATCAGCAAAGCATCGCCGGCGGCCTCGCCGTTCTCGAACCGGAAGCCGCGTATCTCGCCCGAGCAGTAGTCCCCGTAGAGATAGGTATCGGTCAGGGATGGTATGTCTGCTCCGCGATAAACGTAGCCGCCGATCACCGAGCAGCCCTTGCTGGCGCTGTACTCGATCACCGGCGGCAGCGTGCCGGAGGGGTCGCAGTTGGTTCGAGGCGAGAAGCAATGGTTGCCTTCCAAGGTGTTCCAGCCGTAATTGCCGCCCCGCTGAATCAGGTCCACCTCTTCGAAACTGTTCTGGCCCACGTCGCCGGCCCAGAGGTCGCCGTTCTCCCGGTCGAAAGAGAATCGCCAAGGATTCCTCAGTCCATAGGCCCAAATCTCCCCTCTGGCGTCCGTGGAGCCAGTGAAGGGATTGTTGGGCGGGACCCGGTATGGCTGGTCTGGTCCAATACTGGAAACATCGATACGCAATATGGAACCTAGAAGCGTAGACGTGTTCTGGCCGTTGCCCTGGGGGTCGCCGCCCGCGCCACCGTCGCCGAGCGAGATGTACAGCATCCCATCCGGCCCAAACGCAATCTGCCCGCCGTTGTGGTTGCTGAAGGGTTCCGGGACCTCCAGAACGATCAGTTCACTCTCCGGGACAGCCGTTGCCTCCTCAAAACCGACAGTTCCGATGCCTCCCACAGTGAACCGGGAGATCACCGACCGCCGGGGGTTGGCGGCCGAGTAATAGACGTAAAAGTGGCCGTTGGGCGCGAAATCCGAATCGAACGCCAGACCCAACAGGCCCTCTTCGTTCCCAGCCGTGCTCACCTGGCTTCGAATGTCCAGGAATACTTCTGCTTCTGCCGGTTCCGAACTGATTGGGAACGACATCACCCGGCCCGATTGCTCGGTCACGAAGAATCGCTGGCCCACCTGGACCAGATTCGTCAATCGGCTGAAAGAGAGGTTTTCAGCCACGCGCTGTAGGTCCAATTCTGGTGGAATGGGTGTGTGCGCTGGAACTTGGGTTGGGGTGGCCGGAGGTGGCGAGTCGGGCGTTGGTCCTGCTTGAGATGGCGAAGTAACTGTGGGCTCTCGAATAAGTGATGCCGGGGGCGGTGTCGTAGCTGTCGGACCAAAGTCGGCAATCGATTGTTGCACCGTGGGTGAGGGGCCAGTTGTGGCATCGCCGCCGCATGCCACAGCCAACATAAAGGTTGTTATGCAGACGGTGACCGTCAAGATTGTCATACGTTTCAGAGTGGGCATCGTGAATCATTCTACCCGTCTCGTCTCACTGGTTGTTAGATTGAGCCTACAGCCAGGCACGGTTACAATCTTTATGAATACTAAAAATCGCAACTAGTCGCCAAAAGGGGAATCATGAGCGCAACCCAACGTTGGACTGAGATGATTCGCGCCGAGCATGCCCAATCGGACAGCATGCGGAAGGAAGACCGGCCCGCGGACGCGTGGACCACCTCTGCCCAAAACTTCCGGGCTGACCCCAGGCGCAGCGACGACGCTCTAGTCGACTACTTACGGCAAGCGATCGCGCCGGGGCAGGTGGTGCTGGACGTAGGCGCCGGTGGCGGCCGGTTGGCCCTGCCGTTGGCTCTAGACGCCCAGAAGGTTATCGCCGTTGAACCGTCGCCCAGCATGTGCCAGGTACTGCGCGAGACGGCAACCGAATTCGACGTCGAGAACGTGGATGTCGTTGAGTCGGACTGGCTGGATGCTGACGTCGCCCACGCGAACGTGGCCATCTGCGCCCATGTGCTCTACGTCATCCAAGACATCGAGGCCTTCGTCAGGAAACTGGAAAAAATGGCCAGCCTGGTATTGGTCGTGATGTACCAAGGCCCACCACAGTCACAGATCTATCCACTCTGGGAGCCGGTGCACGGCGTCCCCCGTCTACCCCTGCCCAGCCTTCCGGAATTTTTGGAAGTGCTGGACGAATTACAAATCGCGCCGGACGTGGAAGTGGTCCACACGGAGCACAACCGAGGGTTCGACAACCTGGAGGTAGCTAAGGAACAACTGGCGCGCCGCCTGTACGTGATGCAGGACTCGCCAGAGATGGAACGCCTGGAAGCCCTGCTGCCCCAAGTTCTGGAGGAAAAGGACGGCGTCTTCTCGATCGAAGGCGCAATACAGTTGGAACCGCGCGTCATCTCCTGGCGGGCTGCGATCTAGCCGGCGAGGTTTGTGCCGGTTTATCGATTCTCGTCAGACTTTCGGCCGGTCCGGCGGACTAACGTAGTGGCCGGAAGAAGCTACGGATGTCTTCCACCAGCCTGTCCGGTTCCTCCAGCGCGGCGAAGTGTCCGCCGGCGGGCATCACCGTCCATTGCTGCACGTTGTAGGAGCGCTCGGCCAATTCCCGGGACGGAACGCTGATCTCGGCGGGGAATGCGGCGATGGCGCAGGGAACTTCGATCCTCTCGCCCTTGGCCATGTTCCAGGGTTTTCGCAGCGTTTCGTAATAGATCTTGGTGGACGACCCGATGGTCTGGGTGACCCAGTAGATGGTGATGGTGGCCAGCAGTTCATCCTTGGTGAACCGTTTCTCCACATCGCCCCCGCAGTCGCTCCACGTCCGGTACTTCTCCACGATCCAGGCGGCCAACCCGGCGGGGGAGTCGTTCAGTCCGTAGGAGAGAGTCTGCGGTTTGGTGCCCTGGATGTGGGCGTAGCCGCCCTCGGCTGCCTGCCAGTCTCTCCGCTGCTGGAGCAGAATCCCCTCTGCTTCCGAAAGCGGCTTTGAGCCGGGTCCCAAGTAAGGGGTCGGTCGGGTGACTGATGTCGTGTGAATACCGATCACTTTGTCGGCGTGGGAAAGCCCCAGTTTCGCGGTGACGCTGGCGCCCCAGTCGCCGCCCTGTGCGCCGAAACGCTGATAACCCAGGTTCTCAGACATAAGTTTGGCCCATAGGTCGCCTACGGCCAGCACATCCATTCCGCGCTCCGTGGGGTGGCCGGAGAACCCGTAGCCGGGCATCGACGGCACAACGACATCGAATGAATCAGCCGCGTCGCCCCCGTGGCCGGCGGGGTCGCTGAGCAGCGGGATGATCTTGTGCATCTCGAAGAAAGTGCCGGGCCAGCCGTGGGTGACCACCAGCGGGACCGGGTTTGGTCCCTTGCCCTTCTCGTGGATGAAGTGGATGTCCAGCCCGTCCACCTCGGTCTTGAAGTGGGCGAAGGAGTTGATCAGCTTCTCCTGGGCGCGCCAATCGAACTTGGTGCGCCAGTACTCCACCAACTCTTTGACGTAGTCCAGGTTGCTACCGTAGTCCCATTCGGTCCCAGGCATCTCGTCCGGCCAGCGGGTGCGCTCCAGCCGGGACTGCAAGTCTTCTAAGACCGAGTCTGGGATATCGATTTTGAACGGTTGTACCGCCATATCAACTCCTCCTTGGACCGGCTAAATCGGTAGCACTTTTTCGGTGCGGTTGGCCGGTAGCTCTGTGTCAAACGAGTTGACGGTGAATGCCAGCAGGGCGTAGTTGCCCATGGTCAGCGTAAGTTCGATCAGGCCCTGTGTGCCGAACTGCTCGATGCCCGATTGGAAAGCGCTGCGGCTCACTCGGTGAGTGCGGAAGTATTCCTGGCCGTAATTGATCACGGCGGCTTCGTCGGGGGCGAGCTCGGGAAGCTCCTTCCGGTCCCTGAGGGCATCCACCACGGCGTCGGGGACTCCGGCGGCCCGGGCGGAGGCGGCATGGGCGTTCCAGACGTACATGCAGTCATTCTCGCGGGCGGTGACCAGCATGGCCAGTTCCAAAACCTTGTCCGACAGCGACGAATCGTTGCGCAGGTATTGGTTCAGCGCCGTGGCTAATTGCTGGGCTTTGGGCACGTGCCACAGGATCGATCCCGGTCCGACCGGGGGCACCGCGCCCGCGCTAGCAAGAAGCTGGTCAAACTCCGCGGTCTGGTCGCTGGGAACCGTCTCTCTGGTCGCTGCTGGGATTCTTCCCATGTCACTCTCCTGGGGTGCGCGAATCTGGGCATAAAGATGAGGCCCTGGCGTGAAGGTTTTAAAGTTACGCGCCTGGTTTTGGGTTGTCAATCTCAGAGAGAGAGAGAGCCTAGGGAGTTTGGGTTGGGGACTCTGAGACGTGCTTGGGCAGTAAGAAACCCGCTGCCAACAACGCCCAAGAGGCGGCGGAGGCGACGGCCAATCCTGGGATGAACGAGCCTGACAGGTCGCGTAGAGCACCCACGAAGATGGGTGATACGAACATGGCGAACCCGGAAAACGTCAAGAGAGATCCCCAGACCACGGCTACCCTCTCGGGCGTCATACCGGGCATCTCCATAGGCAGTGTCAGCAGCCTGGGCACATACAGCCATGACCCGATGCCCAAGATGACGACCGCCGGATAGATCAGGGCAGGGCCTGGCAGTAGGAACGCGCCCAGCCCTCCCAGTCCGGCCAGCACGCCTGATCCGGCAAACAGGGTTCTGGGAGAGGCCACCCGGAGCGCGATAACTCCGCCGGCCAAGACCGCGAACACGCCCACCAAGGGCAGCAGGCCGGTGATGAACCCAGCCTGGGATAGCGAGATTCCCCGGTCTTCGTTGTAAAAAGTCGGCAGCCAGCCGGCAAAGGCGGCGTATTGGACCAAGATCCCGGCATCGGCCGCCAGCAGCAACATAACCGTACGGTTGCGCAACACCGCCCCGACCTCCCGTAGAGATATGCCGGCGCCGGCCATGGGTGTTCCGCCGGAGACCCGGCCCAAGACAAGCCAGGCCAAAAGTCCGGCGATACCGGGTAGGGCGTACACCCCCAATGCCATCTGCCAGTCCATGAGCTCGGCCAGCGGTGCCGCGGTGGCCACCGACAAGGCTATCCCCAGGCTCAAAGCAGCGGTGGTGAGGGCGTTCATGACCGTTACTTCCCTGGGACGGAACCACTGCATCAACAAGGGGCCGGTCGCCGTGAGGATGAAGGCGAATCCCAGGCCGGTCGCCGACCTGAGCAGCACCAGGGTGATGAAATTCGGGGCCCATCCAGACAGCGACACTACGGCCACGGCGGCCCAACCGATGATGAACGCTCTTCGCAGACCGATGCGGGCGATCAGGATCCCGGCGGGCAGTCCCAACGCCGCCGCCACCAGAAGGGGCATTGCCACCAACAGTCCGGCGGTTGCCCGGTTGATGTCGTAGTCGTCGATGGCCAGCGGCAGGAGAGGTGAGACAGCAAAGACGTTGAGACCCACGCTCAGGTGCCCCGCCAGCACCAAGGCGGCCATCACGAACCGGTAAATGCCGTAGGTTGGGGTTGTCTCCGCGGATATGTCTTCGGGGTCTTTGGCCATGGGGCAGGCTAAGTGAACAAGCGGCCGCCGTGAGGCGGCTCTTCAGGTCGCTCTTCGACGTCCGCCATCAGAGGCACGATGCATTCTGGGCCCTGATTCTTCACCGAATTGACCATTTCCGCCACGGAGTGGGAGGTCAGAAGCTCCATAGGCGCCGGTATCAATAACGGCTCCAGATTCTTTGGATCCTCTGTCAGGGGGTCCAGCCACAGTGCTTGGGTCTCGTCAGACAAGATCACGGGCATGCGGTTGTGCAAAGGTTGAATGAATGGATTGGCCTCGGTGGTGATGATGGTGCACGACTGAACGACCTCTCCCTCAGGGGACTTCCAGGTCTCCCACAGCCCAGCAAAGGCCATCGGTTCGCCGCTTTTGGGGTAGATGTAGCTGGGCAGTCTTCGCTTGCCGTCTTTCTTCCATTCGTAGAACCCGTTGGCCAACACCAGGCAGCGCCGTTTCTTGAACGCCGCCCGGAAGGCGGGCTTGGTCGAGGCAGTTTCCCCCACGGCGTTGATCATACGGGCCCCGATCTTGAGGTCTTTGGCCCAAAAGGGCACCAAACCCCAGCGCATCAGTTCGCCGCGCCGTTGGCCGTCGTTGGTGACGGTCAAAACCGGTTGCGTGGGGGCGATGTTGTACCGGGGCTCGTGATCGAAGTTGTGGGAGCCGGTGAACTCGGATAGGAACCCGAACCGGCCTTGAAGCTCGTCCAAGTTGGAGGTGAGGGTAAATCGACCGCACATGATGCCAAACCCCTTAGTCCGGAGGAAATAGGACCCAAAAATAATAATCTCGCCGCGCGGCGTAAGCAACCCTGGAAGCCGGCAGCCATTAATTGGCCCAAATGGGCCGGCTGGCTGGGCTATTAAGGCCAACAGATGGACTAAGAGGATTCAGTTTCTGAGACTGGCGGAACTTTGGCGTCGCACTAGCCGGTGCAACAATCAACCAGAAGGAGTGTGTGGGAATTCGTGCCTCGAATCGCCTGAGAGGGCGAAGGCATCTCTTAGTTAAATCTTACTAAATTGATAATGTAAACAAACTGAACCGACGCTCTTGTAGACTGATTGATTACCGGAATTGAATGTGACTCTTGCATGGGCCGCTGAAAACAGTATCGTTTTTGAACGTATGCCGACGTGGGTTCTGGCTGCCTGATGAACCTGCCACACATCCACCGCCACCCCGCTGGAGATTCTGATCACATGCTAGGGTTCAGGTGGCCTAGGCTCCCCTTCAGGCCGAATTTCTGCTTGTCCACCAAGCTGACGCTATTGGTGGTGATTCCGCTGGCTATGACCTTGGCTGTTACCCTGCCGCTCACCGTAACGGGACTCAACAAATTGGCATCGCTAACCAGCACGGAAAGACTGGAAGACGAGATCCTACTCGTTGACAAGCACTTCGAGCAATTCAAGAATGACCTGGAGAGGGCTGGCAGAGAGATCTCGAGAGACCCAATACTGGTGGCTGCTGTCCGGGATCCCTTCACTCAAAGGGTCAAGTCTATCTTGAATTCTTACAACATTCGGTTTGGCTTGCAACACTTGGAGGTTTTGAACGACAAAGGTGGCAGCTTAGGCCAAGATCTCTACGCCGGGGTTTAAGTTGACTGGCGATCAGAGTATGCACTGAATGCATCGGGACAGACCGAAACCGAGACCACCAAAATGGTTCAGATCCTCGGTGGTTGGTTTTTAGTATCGATTCGGCCGCTTAGGGATTCAGAGGGGATCGTCGGGTCGGTGGCTGTCGGCAAGTTGATCGATTTCAACTCGCTGGCGGATATGAACTTCGGCCGTTCCGATCCCCTCCTCATGCTCCTTGGTGCAGACGACAGCGTCGTTGCTGCATCATTTCCATCCGGCGATAAATCAACCCATTTTCTGATAGAACCTGAGCCTGAATATGTGGCCGCTGCACGGTCGGGACAGATTTCGGTAGGCTGGGCAATGGTTGACGGTGAGAGACGGCGGAAGGCCTATGTCCCGGTGGCGTTGGGCAGCGGCTCCCGCAGTGTGTTCGCGGTTTCGTTGACCAAATCGCCGGTCGTGAGTCTACGAGATGGACTGATCACCGACCACATCATGGTGATAGCCGCGTTGTCGATTCTGGTTTTGGGTGTTGGTTATGTGGTGACCCAAACGATCACCAAGCGAATAATGCGGCTCAGAGATGGGGCGGTTGAGATCGGTAACGGCAATCTGTCCTTTAGGATCGAAGAGAGCTCCAATGACGAGATGGGAACTCTGGCCCGCGAGTTCAACCGGATGTCGGACCGCCTCAACGAGAAAAACACCCAGTTGGAGAAGGCCAACCTAGACCTGGCGCTTCGTGTTTCCGAGCGTACCGAAGAGTTACAACAGGCGAATAATCAATTGATTGAAACGCAGATCCAATTGGTCCGCACAGAACAATTCGGGGCCCTTGGGGAACTGTCCGCCGGCGTGGCCCACGACCTGCGCAATCCCTTGGGCGCCATCAGGAACGGGATATATTTCCTGAAATCGAGGCTGGCCAAGTCCAGTGAACTGTACACAAGCCCAAGGTAGCTGAATACCTCAAGGTGATGGACGAGCGGATAACTCAATGCGACAAGATCATCGAAGACCTGATCTCTTTCACCCGGATCTCTACTCCGGTCTACTCGTCCGTGGCACTGAGCGAAGTCCTGGAGTCTACCCTCGCTAGAGTTGAAACACCGGGCGGAATCTCGGTCATTCGCGACTACGGAGAGACCGATGTGCACGTTCAGGCAGACCCGCTTCAGTTGCTCAGGGTCTTCACAAACCTGATCGCCAACGCGAACGAAGCAATGCTGGACGGCGGCGAATTAACTGTCGCCGTGAGGTCCGTGGGACCGTCCGCTGAGGTGGCGATTACGGATACGGGTCCCGGGATAAGCCCGGAGGGCCTGGAAAAGATATTCGAACCGCTCTATACGACCAAGATCCAGGGAACCGGTCTGGGTTTGTCGGTCTGCCAACAGGTCATCTCCAAACACAATGGGAGTCTGGACGTCCATAGCAAAGTGGGAGAGGGCACCACCTTTACGGTCAGCCTGCCTCTGTTCGATGCGTCAAGCCAGTCGTTGTAGCCAGCCGGATGAACCCTTAGCCAACAACCTCTTTGAACTGCTGGACGGCGTTGATATGGTCTTGGGGTGAGTTGAGCCCCGCCCTCATGGTGTTCACGGAGATGTGGGTTGCCCCCATCTCTTGCCAGACGCGTGCCTGGTCCTGCCAAAACTCGGGGTCGCCGTCCGCCAGGTTGATTCGGGGTTCCATGCCGATGGCCGATCCATCCCGGCCGGCCTCCGATGCGAACTCCATCAGACTTTCCACCGTGGCCTTGGCGTCATCCCCAGGCTGCATCTGCGGGAACCAGCCGTCGGCTAGGCGCGCTACCCGGCGGAGCACCCGGTCGGTCGGCACCGGGTTCGCCCGCGCCCCGGCCCCCATCCAGATGGGGATCGGCCGCTGTACAGGCTGCGGGCTGACGCCGGCGAAGTCCACTTTGTGGTACTTGCCATCGAACGCCACTACATCTTTCGTCCAGAACTCCCGCAGCAATGTGATCTGTTCGGCATAGCGGCTGCCACGGTTGCCGAACTCCTGGTTCAGGGCTTCATATTCAACGTGATTCCAACCTACCCCGACGCCCAAGCGAAGCCGCCCTCCGGTCAGCAGGTCCACCTGCGCCGCCTGTTTCGCCACCAGGGCGGTCTGCCGCTGGCCCAGGATCAATACCGCGGTTACCAGTTCCAGCGTTGTGGTGATACCGGCCAGATAGCCAAAGAGCACGAATGGCTCGTGGAACATGGACTCGGAGGTGTAACTGCCCTGCCAATCGGCGTGGTGGCTGGTATCCGCGCCTATGACGTGGTCATAGACCAGCATGTGGGAATAACCCATTCCCTCGACGGCTTGTACATAATCGCGCACGGCGGCCGGGTCGGCGCCGATCTCGGTCTGGGGAAAAACAACCCCTATTTTCATGGGACCTCTCTGGTTGATTTATCAGTAAATCAGTCGTTGGCGGCCGCCGGCATGGTGCTTGAATCTTGGGCCTGCGCCTTTTCTTTGGCCCGGAAGTGGGGAATCACGTATTTGCCGAACATGGTGAGGGTGTTCATCACCTCTTCGTGACTGGCCGGTCCGATGGCCGAGAGCAAGAACACCTGCTCTACGCCCATCTCCTCGTAGCGCTCGAAGAACTCGATGCATTGCTCCGGCGTGCCTACGCAGAATGACGTGCCCTTCTTCACCGTCTCTTCGGCGGTGGCGTCACCTGGATGGGGACCGGCGGCCAGCTTCATGTCGCGCTCGTAGTAACCCTGGTAATCGGGCGGGACTGTGGCTGGGTCAACACCCTGCCAGACCAAACGGGCCCGCTCCCGTTGCTGGTCCTGGTACCAGCCGATCAGTTCCGTAGCCCGGCCGTCGATAACCTTGGGGTCTTCGTGGCAGAAGCCAGCGGTCATCAGGGCGTTTTGGCTGTTGGGAGACACTCCGGAGGGTTTCGCGGCCTTGAGGGCCTGTTGGTAGAGCTGGAGGACTTCGCCTACTTTGTCCGGGCCGCCCTCACTGCCGACCAGCGCGCCCAGGCCAAGCTCGGCGGCGGTGCGGGTGGTATTCTCGCTGGAACAGGCCGACCAGAGCGGCGGATGGGGCTTTTGGATGGGCTTGGGAAGGACTTCACGGGGCGGGACCTGATAGTACTTGCCCTCGTGGGAGAAAACTTCTTCGGTCCAGATACGAGGCAGGACTTGGGCGAACTCTTCCCACATGCCCCGCGTGTCTTCCAGCTTGGTCCCGAAGGGGGTGAGTTGGTAGGGATACCCAGTGCGCCCCAGGCCGACGTCCACTCGTCCGTTGCTGAGGATATCCAAGGTGGCCATGCGGACCGCGGTGTGCAGGGGATGGTGGATCGGGGCCAATACCACGCCCACGCCCAGGCGGATGCGCGAGGTGCGTTGGCTCACGGCGGCCAGGATCAGGTCGGGTGCGCTGTTGTGCGACCAGACGGGCCTGAAGTGGTGTTCGGAGAACCAAACGCTGTCGTAGCCCATCTCTTCGGCGTAAACGATCTGGTCCAGTGCTTCCCAGATGCGCTTGGACTCGCTGTCTTCGTTCCACGGTTTGGGAACTTGTATCTGGTAGAACAGTCCGAATTTCATCGATTCCTCTCGGCGGCAAAACCCGGCTCGGGCGCCGGGTGGTAGCTTCAAATATCCTGGGATCCGGTTGACGCCATTATAGGGAGTGGGTGGAGACCGTCAATGCCTCGCTCCTTGATTAATTCCGCCACTTGGGGCAACCTAAATCAGATACGCACCCGTAGGCTGGAGAGACCGCGACAGATGAACACAATTACCTTTGGCGATAGGATCGGTAGGGAAGGCGCTCTGCGGGTAGGCGCTTCGGCTTTGATCTTCGACGAGGCGAGAGAAAAGATCCTGATGACCCAGCGGTCGGACAATAGCCGCTGGTGCCTGCCAGGCGGCGGGATGGATCCCGGAGAGAGCGCCTCCGAGACCTGCATCAGGGAAGTGATGGAGGAGACGGGACTGGAGGTGCGGGTAATCAGACTGATCGGCGTATATACGACTCCGGACATGCTCATCGAATACCGTGACGGAAACAAGATCCAGCCGGTTACCTTCAGTTTCGAGGCGGAGGTCACCGGCGGCGAGCTAGGGCTTAGCGATGAGACCATAGACTTCGGGTGGTACACGGTCGCCGAGATCGACGCCATGGACACGCTGGAGCATCACCTCACGCGTATCCACGACGCGGTCAAAGACCTGCCGGAAGCGTTCTTCCGGTAGCAGGATGACCAAGATGACCGGTTTCGTATTCAAGTTGTTGTGGCTGGTGCTGCGTCTTGTGTCGTGGCTGCTGGGCATCTTCCTGCGCCTGACCGTCGGCTTGGTCTGGCGGCAGACGTTGGGCCGGTCCGATGTGTATGTTCGACGGGACTGGGACGACCGTGGTCTGGGCAGGGTCCGGTGGCCCGACCTCCATGACCCGCGCTGGGATACTATGTCCGGAGGCGCCCAGGTCGAGAACCCGCTGCCCCTGATTCACGCCTACGTTTGGTGTGATAAGGTGCGGGGCAGGATCGGCCATTCATGCGCCCACGGCGCGGGTCCTCACAACATCAAGGTCTGCATGCTGCGCGAAGACAACACCCGCCGCGTCTGGGGGCGTTTACTGGCTTTGGTGGGGCCGGACCGAAGGCTGGAACCGCGCTAGACAGCCGTAACCGTTGACTGGCCGTAACCGTTGACTGAAGGAGAGGATAGATTGCGTATCGCGATATTCGGCGCCGGTGGCATCGGCGGCTATCTGGGCGGGCGATTGTCCCAGGCCGGGGAGGAAGTGGTCCTTATTGCCCGGGGCGAACACTTGCAGACGATCCGGGAGCACGGACTCCGGGTTGATAGCATCAAGGGCGATTTCGTGGCTACCCCGGCCCTGGCCACCGATAACCCCACAGAGGCTGGGACAGTCGATGCGGTGATACTGGGGATCAAGGCGTGGCAGGTGGTCGACGCCGCCCACGCCTTGCGCCCTATGATCGGCCCGAACACGTTTGTTGTGCCCATGCAGAACGGCGTGGACGCCCCCGGCCAATTGGCCTCCGTATTGGGCGAAAAAGCCATGGTGGTTGGGATGGGCGGCATAATGAGTTATATCGTGGGGCCAGGACATATCCGCCATGCCGGCGCCGACCCGTTCGTTACGTTTGGCGAGGCAGACGATTCAACCAGTGACCGAACACAGGACCTTTTGCACGCGTTTGAGAATGCCGGGGTAAGGGCCAACATCCCAACCAACGTGTATGCGGCATTGTGGGGGAAATTGACGTACATGGCCGCAAGCAGCGGGATCGGCGCGTTAACCCGCGTTTCTTCAGACCAATGGCGCGCCGTGCCTGAGTCATGGGCTATGGCCCAGGATGTGGTCCGGGAGGTACTGGCGGTAGCCGCAGGCCAAGGCATCACCATGCCAAGCGATACATTCGCGTCGACGATCGCCAGGTTCGAATCGGCGGCGCCCGGTGGAACGTCATCGATGCAGCGGGATGTGATGGAGGGCCGCCGTTCGGAGTTGGAAGTCCAGACCGGCGCTATCGTCCGCCTGGGCAAGGAAGCCGGCGTACCGACTCCCGTGAACACTTTCATCTACCACAGCCTGCTGCCCCAGGAGATGAAGGCCCAGGGTAAGTTTGGGCCTCCGGACTCGGAGTAAAGCCGAGGGGTAGCAGATGCCGGTAACGGTTACATTGGCGTTTTCAGTCAAGCCCGAGCGGGTGGAAGAGTTCAAATCACTACTCAAAGATCTGCTGCCCGACACCCGGGCCTATCACGGTTGCCTGAAGGTGGATGTCTACCAGGACCAGGACAACCCAGGCCTGATCTATCTGGTCGAGGACTGGGCATCGAAGGAGCACCAACAAAAGTACCAGGCCTGGCGGGACGAGTCGGGAATCGCCGAGGTCATCGGTCCGTTTCTAGCCGGCGAGCCAAGATTCAATTACTTCGACAGACAGGATATTTAGGGGCGGCTGGACGGAAATACGATAATAGCCTCCCTCGTCGTTCCTGCGAAAGCAGGAAGGTGGATTCACATTTTAAGTGCAACACTTGATCCCAGAAAACCTCGGCGGGAGTGAGATAGCCGAGGCACTTACGAGGGGTATTATTATACGCCCGCACGAGTTCATTAAACCGTTGGTTGGTCACCGCCGCCAGGTCGGTCTTCCGCGGTAGGGTCCGGCGCATCCTTCCGATAGCGCTCCCGACTCCGCCCTTCTGCCAAGGAGAGTGGGTGTCACAGAAGGAGGTCTGGATGCCGTGCGAACTCGGTGCCGTTGTCGAAGGTGACCGTCTGACGCCAGGGGGCGGGCAATGGGGCCAATATCTTTGCCATGATCTGGGCCATTGGGTCCGCGTGCTTGCTGGGGGGCCGGGCGGCAATCAACAGGCGGGAGTGGCGCTCATGCAAGGCGAGCACTGGCTGCTTGTGGACCCCGAACAGCATCAAGTCCCCCTCCCAATGACCCGGTGTCGCGCGGTCATTGGCTTCCTCAGGGCGTTCGGAGATGGGACGCCGCAGATGGATCAAGCGGGCAGGACTCCCGCCCTTGCGGCCGCGCCAGCCACGTTTGGATTTGGCCCGGGGCAGGTAGTGGCGCCAGGAGAAGTCGTTGGTGCGAATGATCTGGGCGTAGATGAACCGGTAGATGGTCTCATGAGAGATCACGGGTTCCCCCTGCTCATGGGCCAGCCGGCCAGGGACCTGCTCTGGCGAAAAACCTTGGTCGAGCCTAGATAACACGTGGTCGCGCAGGCCGCTATCGCGATCGAGGCGTGATCCAACCCAGCGGTGGGATCTGGCCCGTTCATGGGCGTAGCTTGGTTTATACCCGGTGGTGGGCGAGCTGTTCCGCTTTAGCTCCCGAGCAATCGTCGATGGCGCGCGATCCAGACTTGCAGCGATCTGCCTGATCGAGGTCCCCGCGGCCTGTAGCCGGGCAAGCTCACACCGCTCTTCAATGGAGATCTGCGAATATCGGTTTCCCATGGCAACACCTTAACTTGGTGTTGCACTTCGTTTGTGAACTTAGGGAATCCA
>Ga0208700_1000009_pt1 | contig 90534 bp, 83 predicted proteins | sample DeeseametaMP2016_FD_184179 | JGI IMG/M metagenome (GOLD analysis project Ga0208700, IMG submission 184179) | Marine microbial communities from the Deep Pacific Ocean - MP2016 (SPAdes) | ecosystem: Environmental > Aquatic > Marine > Oceanic | place: East of Hawaii, North Pacific Ocean | collected... | reverse complement strand
TCTTGACCGAGCCGGCAAATACTCCCGTCGGTTGAGCTGGTACGGGGGTTTCGTTTGGGAGAGTCGCTGTGGTGTCCGTTGCCACCGGCACAACGGTGGCGGACTCTCCAGATGAACAGGCCGCAACCGTCAAAAGAATGAGGCCGGCCAAGAATTAAAAACAATCTGATGCCCACTATTTGGTCCTCCCACAGTCCGATCTAAATATACTGCAATCATTAAGACGGAGCAGAGGCGCCGATAGTTCCCGGACCAAACCAACCAATGGGAGGTCCCAAATAGGTGGCTACGCCGTCTCAGGCACATGATAAGCTAATCGGAATCAGACACGGTGATCGTGGACCAAATATGGCCGGATTCCAAAGATGCAGATGAAATTGTTTCCATTGGCGGTGCTATTGGCTTTGCTGGCCATCCTGGTCGCCTGCGAAACTGAAATGGGTATCGCCAAAGAGATCGCGGACAAGGAACCAGAGTTCGTAGTTTCCGCGGCCGAGATGGTGGCGGATTACGCGGAAAGCGAGTCCGCGGGGAACGAGAAGTACAAAGGGAAAGTGGTCTTGGTCACGGGAGTTATCAGCACGATCTACCGGGGCATCCTCCAGACCCCGTACGTGGAATTGGAAGCCGGCGTCCGCTGCAATTTCAGCGACAATGAAGATGCTGTCATGTTGAAGCTCAAGGAGGGCCAAACCGTCTCGATGAAAGGCCAAGGCGACAGACTGTTTCTCGGCGTTGAACTCCGGGGCTGTACCGTAGAATAACCGTCTCCGAATCCAGTTAACTCCTCTCTATCTGAAGGCATTCATCAACGGCTGGCAATGCCCGGACATTGGCCCTAGCAGGGTTGAATTCATCGCCAATGGCCCACTAAACTTAAGCTATACACGGCCTGTGCCACCCAACCTGTTGGGCCGCCGGGATCCAGGAGGCAGCAATGGTTGTCCTTGCCATCATCATCGGCGGCGTTATCGGCGGCTTGATCGCTGTCTTCGGCACGCTGCTGGTCCGGGGCGACTTGGGTATTCGTATGCCTGGAGCATTGGACCCCGAATACCGTCACCGTGAGGTCGTAAACTGCGGCATGATGATGTCCCTCGGAATGAAAGCCGGTTCGGTCGGGGCTGGGGTCGGGGCGGTGGTTGGCATCGTGGTGTACCAACTCGCCTTTTGATACTTGGCTTGCCCCCACCTGCGATTCGCGAGAGAATCTACCCAGATTAACCAGAGATGACTGTCGGCGGCAGCCCGGCAGCGAGCGGGGATATGTACGCAGTAACGAACCGGATAAGGGTCAAGACAGGCCACGGCGGCGACATGGAAACGACCTTTGGCAAGCGCGGCGGAGTCGAGAACGAGCCTGGCTTCAAAAGCTTTGAGCTGTGGCGTCAGGAAGTCGAGGAAGACCACGAGGTATACTTGGTGGTGACCCGCTGGGAGACCAAAGAGGACTTCAAGAATTGGACCCAGAGCGCTTCATTCAGAGAGGCCCACTCCGGAGGGCCCCCGGATTTCATCTTGGGCGGCGAGTTGGCAAACTACGAAGTCAAGCTCTCCAGCGACAACTATTAGCAACACCAGATTCTGGGATTTTCCCAGCGTAAATCAAAAAAGAAGGAGCGGCCCAATTAACCAGGGCCGCTCCTTCTTTTCTCTTCTATGGATGAAAACAGTTATTTGCCGTGGCAGCGTTTGTACTTCTTGCCGCTGTTGCAGGGACACTTGGCGTTGCGGCCGATCTTGCCTTGGTCGGGCTGCATCGTGCGCTTCTCATTGCAGAAAGCACAGGTGCAGGCCGCTGGGTGATCGCTGTACCAATTGGTCCTAGTAGCCATGACTTTCCTGATCGCCTTGGTCGCCATCGGGTTCGACACTCCCCGTACCACTATCCTACAACCCCAGCTACTCCCACACAACCAACCAGAGCAATCTTTGCAACGATACCCAGTAAACCCGGCTGCGCCGGTTGACGAAAATTGGGGGGATATTACAATATCTGCGTTATAACCCCGCAACTTTACGCTGACCCTGGAGTAACCATGCCCGGAGACTCAACTGGGATAGATTTTCTACTGGCACCCTACCGCGTTCTGGACCTGACCGACGAGCGCGGTATCCTGGCCGGAAAGATACTGGCCGACCTGGGCGCCGACGTGATTCAGATCGAACCCCCGGGCGGCAGTCCGGCCCGGAACATCGGACCGTTCCACGGCGACGACCCGCTGCCCGAGAAGAGCCTTTTCTGGTGGGCATACGCCGCCAACAAGCGGAGCATCACCTTGGACTTAGAGCGAAAAGACGGAAGGGCGCTGCTGGAGAAATTAGTGGCCGAAGCCGACTTCCTTTTGGAGTCGTTCTCCCCTGGCTATCTGGAAGGGCTGGGCCTGGACTACAAGCGTCTGGCCGAGATCAACCCCAAGCTGGTAATGGTGTCGATCACCCCCTTCGGCCAGGACGGACCTTACTCCAACTATCAGGCGACCGACATCGTGGGCATGGCGTTGGGCGGGTTCATGTATCTGACCGGGGACGACGACCGCCCTCCCGTCCGTATCAGCTTCCCCCATTTCTATCTGCATGGCGGGGCCGCCGGCGCCACCGCCGCCATGCTGGCTCACACCCACCGGACCATCAGCGGGAAGGGTCAGTACGTCGATGTTTCCTGTCAACAGGCCGTGGCCAAGACACTGGCCCACGCGCCGCAGATCTGGGACATCGAAGGCGCTATTCTGAAGCGTCAGGGCGTGTACCGTCAGACCTCCGGTGACAACCGGGTGCGCATCAACTGGCCGTGCAAGGACGGTCATGTCAACTATATGGTCCAGGGCGGGTCTGTTTCCTACAGCACCAGGGCGTTGCTGGGGTGGATGGGGGAGGATGGGTTCGACACCACGGACCTGGACGCCATCGATTGGGAGAGAATGGGGTACGGGGCGATCACCCCGGAACTCATGGCCCAATTGGGCGGGCCGTTGGGAGACTTCTTCAAGGGCCACACCAGGGCGGAATTGGTGCAGGGCAGCCTCGACCGGAGGATATTACTCTTCCCTGTAGCCACCCCGGCAGCCCTCCAAGGCCATCCGCAGCTCGAGGCCCGTGGGTACTTCAAGGAACTGGACCACCCGGAACTGGGCGTCGCCGTCCAGTACCCAGGGGCATTCATCAAATCGGGCGACGGCGCCGATATCGCCGGCCTCTACCGCAGGCCCCCATTGATCGGCGAACACAATCTGGAGATATACCAAGAAGAGCTGGGCCTATCCGGGGCGGAGATCGAGTCCCTCAAGCGCAGCGGTGTTATATGACTGCTCAACATGAAACAGCCAAACCCATGGACGGCGTAAACGTACTGGATTTCTGCTGGGTGGCCGTCGGTCCCATGACCACTAAATACCTGGGCGAGTACGGGGCGACAGTGGTGCGCGTGGAATCGGTGAAACGCCCCGGCACACTGCGCAGCGCCGCGCCCTTCAAAGACGGCGTCTCGGGCATCAACCGCAGCGCCTATTTCGCCAGCTACAACGTCAACAAGATGGGCATCACGGTCGATATGCGACATTCCAGGGCCCGCGAGTTGATGCTGCGCATGGCGAAGTGGGCCCACATAGTTACCGAGAATTTCACCCCGGGCACTATGGAAAGCTGGGGGCTGGGGTTCGACCAGCTCAAGGAAGTCAATCCCGGCATCGTGATGTTCAGCACCTCCATGATGGGCCGGGGCGGGCCCATGGAGAAGCAGCCTGGCTTCGGGCCGGTGCTGTCGTCGCTGGTTGGCCTGACCAACCTGACCGGCTGGCCCGACCGTGACCCCGTCAACCCGTACGGCGCTTACACCGATTTCATCGTCCCCAGGTTCGCCGTCGCTGCGATCCTGGCCGGTTTGGACCGCAGCCGCCGGACTGGAGAGGGCATCCATATAGATATGTCCCAACTGGAGACCACCCTGCATTTTTCAGCCCCGGTGCTGCTGGACTACGCGGTCAACGGCCGTGAGCAGACCCGCGCCGGCAACCGCGACCCCGGCGCCGCTCCCCACGGAGCCTTCCCCTGTGCCGGAGACGACCGCTGGATCGCCTTGGGCTGCTTCTCCGACGATCACTGGGAAGGACTGCAACGGACCATCGCCCCCGACGGCTCCGGCTGGCCCTACAACCCTGATTTCGCCACCCTTTTGGGCAGGAAAGCCAATGAAGACGAACTGGAGCAGCTACTATCGACATGGACCAGCTCTTGGGACGTTGGAGCTCTGATGGAGACGTTGCAGAGTTCCGGGGTGCCAGCGGGGATGGTCAACGACTGCCGGGACCTCTTCGACGACGCCCAACTGCAACACCGGGGTCATTTCCAGTGGCTGGACCACTCGGAGATCGGTCCCTATGCCACCGACCGTAGCGAGATGGTCTTTTCTTTAAGTCCGGGCAGCCTCGACACACCGGCCCCGCTTTTGGGGGAGCACAACGCCCGTGTCTTGAAAGACCTGATCGGTCTAACCGACGACGAGTACGAGTCGCTGGAAGAAGACGGGGTTTTGGAGTAGGCGAAGCTGTCAGCTTTCAGCTATCGGCCGTCAGGTTCCGGTAGCCTGACGCTGCGCCCCGAACCTCAGGGTGCCTCCTGCAATGACTAGGGTTATCGACGCGAAGCTGATTAACAGCAGGGCCATCTTGAGGTCATCAAGGGCCTCTTGCAGGAATCCGGTGATCAGCGGGCCCATAGATGTTCCAACCGACGTCATCATCATGGTGAACGTGAAGGCCACCGCCAGCTCCCGCGGCCTGATTCCCGGCAGGTGGAACGGCACCGTGATCAAGATTGGGAAGAAAGCCCAGGCCACTCCGTTAAAGAAGGACAGGATGAATAGCGCGGGCACCGACCCGGTCAAAACCATGCCCACATTTGTGCCGATCATCAAGGTCCCCAGAATCTGAAGGTACAGGCCCTCGCGGCCGGAGGTAGACGCCGCCCACGCGATCGCTATACCGCCGACACCCCCCACTACCACACCCAACGCTAGGATGGCGCCGGTAAGGCGCAAGGATATTTCGAAATCTTCCAGCATCAACGTGGGATAGAAGGCCAAGAACGCGCCAAAGGATAATGTAGACCCTACGAAACCCAGGCCGCCGATCCATAAGTCCCGGTGGCCAAGAGCTCTCTTGACCACGTCCAGACCCTGGGACACGGCCACGTTTTGGTCAACTTCGTTGGTCCGCTCCCTTCCCAAGATTACCCACAGCGTGGTGATGCCGGCGAAATACAGGCCGAATATCCTCAGCGTCATCCGCCAGTCGCCGTCCGTCAGATCGAGTATCACCGGCGCCGCCACCAGCCCTCCGCCGACCACCAGGCCAAACAGCACGTTGGACAGCCCGTTCACCAGGATCACTTCTTTCGGCGGGAACCACTGCCGGGTCAGAAGCGCCCTGGCCGGCATCTGGGCGATGTTGGTGATGCCGAACAGCAGACGCCCCACCAGCAGCACGAAAAATACCGGGGCGAAACTCTGGAGGAACAGGCATCCAGTGGCCATGGTCAGAGTCGCCGCGGTGAGCCACTTGGGCGACAACCGGGAAGTGGCCCAACTGAGGGGTATGGCCAAGGCGATGTTTCCCCAGTGGGACGCCGACCCCAGCAAACCCTGCTGGCTGGGTGAGAGATCGAGGTCCGCACTGATGGCGGGCAGCAAAATCCCCAAGGTGTTCAACACCATGAAAGAGGAAACACTGGAGAATAGCCACACGCTGATGACCGTCCAGCGGTATCTGCTATAGACAAGCGCAGACTGGGAAGTCAATGGTGGTTAGGTCCGGACCGATATGGTTGGTTGACTGCGTTCAAGCTCGAAATTGGGCGACGCAAGGCAACGGTTCGTTGACGGCATGGCATATCATAGACCCTTAACAGGCATAAATGCCAAGTTTTTAACACCAACCGGATAGATTTCAGACCTGAGAGGACAGAAGATGGAGCGCATAGGAGTCGGGTTTTCCGGGGGAATGTCGCCCCAAGACATAGTCGAATGCGTGAAAGTGGCCGAAGAGCTGGGCTATGAGTCGGCCTGGGTTGCCGAAGGCCACGGCGGCGATCAGTTCTCTGTCTTAACCGCCTGCGCGGTGGCCACCGATAAGATCAAACTGGGCACCAGCATCACCAGCGTCTTCGTCCGCACACCGCCAACCATCGCGATGGCGGCGGCCTCGGTGGACTACTTCTCCAACGGGCGTTTCATCCTGGGCGTGGGCAGCAGCCACAAGGTCCAGGTGGAACCGGAACACGGCCTGGAGTTTACCCGCCCGGTACAGCGGTTGCGGGAATGCGTGGACATCGTCCGGGCCATCCTCAAAGACTCGGACGTGAACTACCACGGCGAGATCTACGACATAGAGCGTTTCGACCTATGGTTCCAACCCCTGCGCAAAGAGATACCAATCTATGTGGCCGCAGTGTTCCCCAAGATGCTGGAGGTCTGCGGCGAGATCAGCGATGGAGCCATCCTCACCTGGTGCACCATGGACCACGCGGCAGAGGCGGCACGCCACGTCGGCCTCGGCGCCCGCAACGCCGGACGAGACCCCGCGGAAGTGGATGTGGCCAGCCTGCTCCCGTGCGCCATAAGCGACGACCGAGATGCCGCCCGTGACCTGATGCGGATGCCCATCGCGTCCTACGCCGGCCGGTTCCCCCGCTACCGCAAACTCATGATCGACGCCGGTTTCCCCGAGGAGATCGAGGATGTCCGGGCGGCCTGGGAGGCGGGGAACATCCAGGAAGCCCTGGACCTGGTGCCCGGCGGCCTCATCGACAAGATCGGCCTGGTCGGCACCACCGAAGAGGTCCGCGAAAAACTGGCCGGCTACCGGGAGGCCGGCATCACCCTTCCCATAGTCTCGCCACGGTTCATGGGCGAGGGCGCCAAAGAGCAAGCGCTGGAGATCATCCGAGCCTGCGCTCCAGCCTGATATACTCATTCCAAACTCTCGCCCTGCAACCGAATGTCCCTTCTCCCGTCGTCCTTCCGCGGAATGAGGGGAATGTTAGGTCCGACGAAGTCGAGAATCACGACGGAGTCGGAGATGGGGGCAACCTCACCCTGTGCGCCCACCCGCACGAGAACCAAACATGGACTTCAACTTCACCCCCCAACAAAACACCTTCCGAGAAGAACTCCGCGAATTCCTCACGGCTGAAGTCCCCCTGGAAAAGCAGGAGGTCTTCGGCCTGTTGACCGAGGAACAATACCAGTTCGGCCGGGAGATCAACCTGAAACTGGCGGAACGGAAATGGCTGGCCATAGGGTGGCCGGAAGAACATGGCGGCGGCGGCAAAGGCCCCGTCGAACAGGGCATCTTGGCTGAAGACATGGGGTATTGGCGGGTGCCAAAGAGCGGTTCCATCGGCCTGGGAATCGTCGGTCCGGCGATCATGGTCTTTGGCACCCAAGACCAGAAAGACCGGTACCTGCCCGCCATCGCTAAGGGCGAGGTCGAGTACTGCCAGGGGTTCAGCGAGCCCAACGTCGGGTCCGACCTGGGGTCATTGGAACTGCGGGCGGAGCGCGACGGAGACGAGTACGTACTGAACGGCTCCAAGATGTTCACCAGTTACGCCTACCACGCCGACTATATGTATCTGCTGGCCCGGACCGACCCACAGGCCCAGAAGCACCGCGGCATTAGCATGTTCATCGCCGACCTCAAGACTCTGGGCATCGGCCTGACTCCTCTGCCCTACATCAACGGCGAGATGGCGGCCCAGACTACCTTCGATAATGTCCGGCTACCGTTGTCCTGCCTGATCGGCGAGGAGAACCGGGGCTGGTACCACGCCATGACTACATTGGACTATGAGAGGTCCGGCCTGTGGCGCTACGCCAACGTGCGGCGGGTGTTCGACGACTTTGTCGAATTTTGCAACGACTCCTCTCCCGACGGCGGGCAGCCGTTGGCCGAGCACCCACTGGTGCGCCACCAACTGGCCCAACGCCGCCTTGGCATGGAGACTTGGAAGCTGCTTTGCTGGAACGTGGCTTGGATGCAGAGTTCGGGGGCCTTGCCCAACTCCGAGGCGTCGGTGGCTTTCCTCTACGGCAGCGAAGAGCGTCTGCGTTTCGCCGAGATGGCCATGGAGGTCCTCGGCCCATACGCCACCCTACGTAGCGGCTCCCCATTGGCGCCGCTCCTCGGAAATATCGAAGGCATCCACCGAGAAGCCATGCATCTGCACGGCGCCGGCACCACCGAGATTCACCGTAATATCATCGCTCAACGCGGCCTCGGGATGCCCCGTTAGGGATATCTGTATATGGATTTTGCCCTGACAGAAAAACAGGAGATCCTCCACCGTTCCGCCCGGGAGTTCCTTGAGGTAGAATGCCCGACTTCGGTGGTGCGCGAGGCTGAGGAATCAAGGGAAGGCCATGCGCCTGAACTATGGCGGAAGATGGCCGGACTGGGCTGGCTGGGGATATCGCTGCCGGAGCAGTTCGGCGGGACCGGTGGCTCGCTCACCGACCAGACCGTGCTGTTCGAAGAGATCGGGCGGGCCTTGACGCCGGGGCCTCTGCTAACATCGTCCGTCTTAGCCGCCCAGATAGTGCTGAACGCCGGAAACGACGCTCATAAAGCAGCTTTGATCCCTGGAGTGATCAGCGGTGAGATCATCCTGACGCTGGCCAGGGGAGAACGCCTGGAGACCGCGTCACGGGACGGTGGGCTGACCCTCAGTGGAGATAGCCTTTTCGTTCCTTACGCCGGGTTGGCCACCCAAATCATCTGCGCCACCCACCCCGCTATCGGAGCCTCGCCCGACACCACCTTGGTGTTGGTGGACCCAAATGCGGACGGCGTGACTTTGACCGCCATGGAGTCCATCGCCAACTATCCCCAGTTCCTGGTCGATTTCGACGACGTGCCGTTGCCCGATGACGCGGTGCTGGGGGAGATCGCCGAGGGGATGCCGGCTTTGGACCTGGCGGTCCAGCGGGCCACCGTGGTCCAATGCGCCGAGACCCTGGGCCGGGCGCAGAAGGTCTTGGAGATGGTGGTGGAATACGCAGGTCACCGCGTCGCATTCGGACGCCCGATCGGGACATTTCAGGCCGTCCAGCACCGCTGCGCCGACCTCCGAGTCGCGGTGGACGGCGGCAGGATGCTCACCTATCAAGCGGCATGGAAGTTGGACCAAGGACTTCCGTCAGGTGACGAGGTCTCCATGGCCAAAGCCCAGGCAGGAATGCTGAGCCGGATGGCCACCGAGGCCGGTCATTCCATCTTTGCCGGAATCTCATTTACCGTTGAACACGACATGCAGCTCTATTCGGCCCGCGCCAAGATAGCGGAGGCCAACCTTGGCGACACCGAATACCATCTGGACCAATTGACAATCTAGACCGGCCGCCTACGCACCAAAGACACAGAATCCCTTCTCCCGCCCTTCCCCGTAAGGAGGGGAAGGTTAGGTCCGACGAAGTCGAGACTCTCGACAGAGTCGGAGATGGGGCCCTCGATAACTCTCAACCAACCTCGGCTATCAAGAGGATTCAACATGCCCGACGCCAAGCCGATCTCCAGCGAAACTCTAGAAGTTCTCCGGACCATCCCGACCCAGACCCTGATCGACGGACTCTGGGTGATGGGCTGGCCCATGAGCTTCATTCACGGCGCCAAGCCGCTTCAGGCCGGGCAGCACATGGCCGGCCGGGCGGTTACCCTCAGGTTCGTGCCCCACCGGCCTGATCTGATGGCGGACAAGCCCAAGGGCGACCAATCGGCCGAATACGTCGCCATCGAACTCTGCGGGCCGGAAGAGATATTGGTCATCGACGCCTTGGGCTGGGAGTATAGTTCCGTGGGAGGCGACATCAAATTCCTACGCATGATGCAACTGAAAGCCGGCGGGCTGGTTACCGACGGTGCCGCCCGGGACAGCAACACCCTGAAAGGCTACGGCTTCCCGGTTTACGCCGCCAACACCACTGCCAAGCAGGGCCCCGCGGAGTTCTGGCCCTGGCAGGTCAACGACGCCATCCAATGCGGTGGAGTGCTGGTGCGCCCTGGAGACGCTGTGGTGGGTGATGATGACGGAGTTGTGGTGGTGCCGGCTGCGGTGGTCGACGAAGTCATCCGCATCGCCCACGAGCGGGAGGAGGTGGAAGCGGTGATCAAGGCCCAGTTGGAGATCGAGCAGTGTTCGCCCGGCAAATACTACCCGTTCAACGACCTCACCTGGCAACTTTTCGAGGAGAAAACGGGCAAGAAACGCATCGGATAACCACCCGGAAATCACGCTTGAAACCGCGATTGAAATCCGTGGCGTGATTATCGAACGTATTTTACGTATATTGGAAATTGGCAAATCACGATCATGGAACTGGATGAGGATGGACCAATCAAACACAATGCGTAAAAACAAACTTAAAACCTGGCTGATTCCCGGCGTAGTGGGATTGCTGTTATTCGTCATCGCGGCTTGCGGAGGCGACGCCACCGCCACGCCCGAGACCGGTGCGGTGTCTACCTCGGCGGCGGAGACGGCCCAGGCCACGCAGCGGGTCTTCCCCGAAGACACTGCCGCCGACGAACTGGTGGCGGCCCAAGAATCGGTCATGATCCGGATCTACCAGAAGGCGTTGCCTTCGGTGGTCAACATCCAGGTCATTCAGGGACGCGAGGGGAATGACGGGACGGGCCGATTCCCCAACATACCCGGGATCCCCGACGATTTCTTGGAACGTGGTGAGGGGTCCGGATTCGTTTGGGACACCGAGGGCCGGATCGTCACCAACCAACACGTGATTGATGGGGCCGAGACGGTCACGGTTATATTTCCCGACCGCACCCAGGTGTTAGCCAGGGTGCTGGGCGGAGACCCTGATTCTGATCTGGCGGTCTTGGAGCTGCTCGAAGATGTGGAAGGTCTTGTGCCTATCGAACTGGGCGATAGCGACGACGTGCTGGTGGGGCAACTCGCCGTTGCCATCGGAGCGCCGTTTGGGCAGACTTTCACCATGACTAGCGGCATCGTCAGCGCCATCGGAAGGACCATCCGGGGCAGTTCCAGCCAGTTTACCGTTCCTGAGGTGATCCAGACCGACGCACCCATAAACCCCGGCAACTCGGGTGGGCCGCTGCTGGACCGCCACGGGCGAGTGGTGGGCATCAATACCCAGATAATCAGCCGCTCCGGCGTCAGCGCCGGCATCGGCCTGGCTGTGCCTATAAACATCGCCAAGAAGGTGATTCCGGCCCTGATCAAGGACGGCAAGTATGAGTATTCTTGGCTGGGAATCTCAGGCGGGCCGGCGGACTCTGCGACCGCCGAGCTGATGGACCTGCCCAAGGGCACCCGAGGAGCTCTGGTAATCAGCGTGAGCCAAGATAGTCCGGCGGAAGACGGCGGCCTCACCGGCAGCGACCGTGTTGAGGTCGTGAACGGGATACAATACGCCCTGGGCGGAGACACCATCACCGGCATCAACGGGTCATTGATCACGGACATGACCGATCTCATCGTCTACCTCACCAACAACACCAGGCCCGGCGATGAGGTCATGCTGGAAGTTATCCACGAGAACGGCACGTCAGAGGAGCTTCCAATCGTGCTGGGCACCCGCCCCGGCTAAAGTCCGGTCAGAATAATTAATTAGTCAGCCATCGATGAAGGGGGTCCATTGTCTTCTGTCGCGGCGATATTTACCTCGCCTGTAAAATCCCTTGCTCTGTCACGTTCCGCATCCGTGGCGGTGGGCCCCAACGGCATCGTTGAAGACCGCCGGTTTCATCTGGTGGATGCCGAAGGACGATTGGTGACCCAACGCCAGCAGGGCCGCTTGACCTTGGTCCAAGCGGGTTACTCCGCCGAGTCTGAAGCTCTGAGCCTACAGTTTCCCGACGGCGAACGTGTTGACGGAGCAACTGAGTTGGGCGACGCGGTTACCACCGTGATGTGGGGACGTCAGGTTTCTGGCCGGGAGGCCGTAGGGCCTTGGAGCGAAGCGCTTTCCGAGTTCTGTGGTTTGCCGGTCCGCTTGGTTAAGTCCGACAACCCTTGCGAAAGCTTTGACGAATATCCGGTCTCAATGCTTTCCCAGGCGTCCGTCGATAACTTGGGCGGCCGGGTTGACGGCGGCCCGGATTTCGACGGCAGAAGGTTTCGCCCCAACTTCCTCTTAGATGGCTGTTCTCCCTATGAAGAAGACTCCTGGTTGGGTGGTGTTGTCCGGATCGGCCCTGACCTGAGGATAAGGCTGGTGGCGCCAGACCCTCGTTGCGCCATCACCACCTTGGACCCCGACACAGGGGAGCGGGACATCGATGTGCCCAGGCTGCTCCTCAGCTACCGCCCCAGCGCCCGCGCTCCCTATTTTGGAGTATACGGCGCGGTTGAAGCCACGGGCATCGTATCGATGGGCGACGAGGTGGAACTGGTCCAAGCACCGGCTATCTGATCTGGTCCAGGACTGCCGCCCAAGTTTGACACCTGTACCGCCCCTATCTACACTCGTTTCGACCATTTAGCAGCCACTCAAAGAGGGAGCCAGTCATGAAACCGAATAGGATCAAGCAGGTCATGCGCGAGGGCGGTCTAGCCCTCGTGAGCCACGTGGGATTCGCCGACCCGGCAGTGGTCGAGATAATAGCCAGCGCCGGGTTCGATGGCGCATTCATAGACATGGAGCACTCGATCTTCGACCTGCAGACCGTCGGCGAGATGATCCGGGTCGCCGACCTCTGCGGCATCACGCCCGTTGTCCGGGTGCCAGACGAGAACCCAAAGACCATCCTGCGGCTGTTGGACATGGGCGCCCAGGGTATCCAGGTGCCCCATATCGCCGGAGCGGAGGGCGCCCGGAAGGCAGTGGAGGCCATCCGCTACCCGCCACTAGGAGACCGGGGTGGGGCGGGCAGCTCCCGGGCCGCGGGCTACGGATCGGTCCCTTGGCTGGAGCACATGAAGACTTCCAACGAGGAGATTCTGCTCATAGTCATGACTGAGGACAAGCGGGGACTGGCGGAGATCGCTGATATCGCCGCGGTTGACGGTGTCGACCTGATCGCACTGGGCCCGACCGACATAAGCACGGCGTTGGGCATGACCGACCCGGCGGACCCGCGCCTGAAGCAGACATTCGAGGAATTGGCGGCCACGGTGAAAGCTGTTGGCAAGGCCGGCGTTTACATCCCGGTGAACCATGCTGCCTGCCGGTTCACGCCCCAGGACCTGCTCAAGATGGGAGTCAATTACAGTTCCGTGGCCCCGGCGCCGCCGACCATAGTCCTGAACGCGCTTAAGGCGTCGGCCGAGAAAATCCGGGAAGAGGTGGCCAAGTCAGTTGCGGTCTAGCCGTCCTGCAAGGGATCAGTCGCAACGCGCAACGGCAACTGTTGGTGGCCGGTGGGTCTACCGGTTATAATTCGTGACGATATCCGGCAGAAACCAACGCGCCGGCCTTGCTGGCCACCGGGACCTGCCAAGAGTCTTGGGAGATAAATACCATCAGCACAAAAAACGTAACCGGGTCTGCGGTCGGTCTTTTTTCACGGACGATGACCGAAGCTGACTCGGTGGAACCGATTATCAAAAGGGAACGCGACCGCGACTATCTTGAACTGAAGCGCCGGATAACCCAAGCCGGATTACTTGAGCGCCAATACGGCTACTATGCCTGGAAGATTCCCAGTGTGGCGGCCATGGTCGCCACCAGCGTCGCCGTCTTGGTCATCTTCAGCGGCACGTTGTGGATCCAGATGCTGAACGCCGTTTTCCTGGCCCTGACGTTCACGAATCTAGGGTTCTTAGGACATGATTCCGGACACCGCCAGATCTTCAAAAAGCCCAAGTACAACGACTGGGTACTGCTGGCCGTTGGTTTTATGACGGGCATGACCCCCAGTTGGTGGCAGGACAAGCACAACACCCACCACCGTGCCCCCAACCAGATGGAGATCGACGGCGATATCGAGGTCTTTCTCTTCGCTTTCAGCCAGGAACAGGCAATGGGCATGAAGGGAATTGGCCGTTTCACCGCCAGATACCAGGCATTCTTTTTCTACCCGCTGTTGACGCTTACCTCGCTCAGTTTGCTGTTCGGCGGCATCGCCTACCAGTTACGCAAAGAGCGGATGCGTTACCCAATCATGGAGCCAGCGTTGGTGGTCGCGGGACTTGCCGTCTATCTGACGCTGATATTCTTCTTCCTGGGACCCTGGTACGGCGCGGCTTTCATCGCGGTGCACCGGGCTGCGGGAGGGGTCTACATGGGCTCGGTCTTCGCTCCCAACCACAAAGGGATGCCCATCCTGGACAAAGATACCGAGTTGGATTTTCTGCACCAGCAGGTCCTGACGGCCCGAGACGTGAAGGGCAGTCCTCTGGCCGACTTCTGGTACGGTGGGCTTAATTACCAGGTCGAGCATCACCTGTTCCCAAACATGCCCCGCAACAACCTCAAAAGGTCTCAACCCATCGTGCGTTCTTTCTTAGAAGAAAAGGGGATCCCTATTCACGAGACCAGCGTGTGGCAGTCCCACAAGGAGATACTTGGATTCCTCCATGGGGTGAGTGCGCCGTTGAGGCAGAAGAAGTCCTGAGGCCCAGGTAATAAGACCTCAAAAAGAGGCATGAGTCATCGCCAAGTTTCCTGTTGGATGGCACACTCTTGGGCAAATGCAGTTAAAAAGACTCAGGCCGCAATGACGGCGGGACAGAGCTACCACATTCGCTACCTGTCATTCTGACCCAGCCGCAGCGGCGAAGAATCTCTTTGCATGACTTCAAAGCTGGTATCGTCGCGGGACCGGGAGTTGGTCTCCCGTCAGCGACGAGATTCCTCTCCTTCACCGGAAGGACCGGAATGACAATTTGGGAGGAGCCGGGCTATTTCTGTATCTCCGGAAAGCTGCCACCATCAGTTGCTGTCCTTTGTCGCCGGCATCCACCCACCTAACCCCGGAATGACTCATGTCTTAGACTGATCAATGAGCGAAAGAGGCATTGAATGACGGACCTTGAACAGGAAGTAGACCAGGTTTTTGTAGACTATTTCAGGGATTTCAGCAATCTCGATCTGAAAGCCATCGTTTCTTACTTCCATCTACCATGCACCTTCATAGTGCCCCAAGAAGTATTCGTCTTCACGTCTGCATCTGAGGTTGAAGGATTCTGGGGGCCACGGTTCGACGACCTGAAGGCACAGAGCTTCGGCCATACTGAGCGCGCCGAAGGGAGCGTCAAAGTGCTGAACGACAATACCGCCATCGCCAGCAGCTTGGCCGTTAGGTATTCCGAGGGCGGAGTTGAACTTGAGCGTAGGGGGGCCACGTTCGTCCTGAGAAAAACCGTCGGCGGATGGAAGATCGTTTCGCTGGTCCATCACTCGCCGGACAACGTCATTCAAATGAATTGATCAGCTGCTCCGGCCAGTCAGTCTGATCGCAAAGCCAGTCTGATCGCAAAGAAGGAGAGACATGGACTACGGTATCGGGATCCCTTCATATATCGACGCTTGGCGTGAGGTGCAGGCGGCTGAGGCGGCCGGCTTCACCCACGCGTGGTTCTACGATTCTCAACTTATCTACAGCGATGTCTACGCCACCATGGCCCTGGCGGCCCAGAACACCAGCCGCATCAAGTTGGGTACGCTGGTGGCCATACCCACCAACCGCATCGCGCCGGTGACCGCGTCGGCCATCGCAACCATCAACAAGCTAGCGCCAGGCCGGGTCATCCTGGCCATGGGGACCGGCTATACGGGGCGCAACACCATGGGACTGCCCCAGATGTCGGTTAAAGCGTTGAGAGAATACACCCAGCAGGTGCAGGGCCTTCTGCGCGGGGAAGACGTGCTTTTCACGGAGGGAGACCGGGAGCGCTGGATCAGGCTTGTTCATGCAGACCATGCCGATTTCATCAACATCAAGGACCCGATCCAAGTCATTCTTGCGGCCAACGGCCCCCGGGTGCTGCAGGTCGTAGGTGAACTCTCCGACGGCTGGGTTACCACGCTAAGGGGAAGGAGTGATCTAGCGGGCGATTTTGCCACCATCGCCGAGGCGGCCGGTAAAGCTGGCCGCAACACCGAAAAACCATACACGGTGGCCCTAACCTACGGCTGTGTGCTGCGGGAAGGCGAGTCTTTAACCTCTGAGCGTGTCATCGCCAGAGTCGGCCCCAGCGTCTTGCCGGGAGTGCATGCCCAATGGGAGGCCACCTACGGGCCAGGTTCGAACCTGGGGATGGAGCCGAATGCTGAGATCGGAGACGCCTACGAGGCGTATATACAAGAGTACGCCAGCGCTCATGGGACGCCGTCCGACCGCTTGTATTTGGACGTGCACCGGGGTCACATGGTGTTCCTGAAGCCGGGGGAGGAGCAATTCGCCACCCCCGAGGTCATAGCCAGGTCGCTCACGGGCACCGGCCCTGAGCTGATCGAGAAGCTGGACCGCATGGAGGCCAGCGGGATCGACAACGTGGCCATCTCGGTTACCGACTCCCAAGGCGCCCGTGACCTGATCGAAGACTTCGGCCGGGAAGTGATCGCCAAACGGGCTTAGAAAATCTGGGAGTAGGCCAAAGATCTATTCTACAGCTGCCGCCGATCCTGTCTTTGGAGACAGCGCTGGTGGTGTGATTCGCGCCACTGGTTCCGGTCTTCCGCCGCGCTATAACCTGTCATTCCGATCCTTCCGAGGAAGGAGAGGAATCTCTTCGCCTGAGATGAAAACGTTTGATCAAAGCAACGGGACTCTTCCCACTACTCAGGGCCACAAGCGGCAAGCCTGTTTCGAGATACCCTAGTCCGGGTCCATGCCCGCGAACCGGGGCATGACTTCCTCTGCCAGCAGCTTCATGGACTTCTCCCAGCCTTTCTGGTTGTCGGCGTTGTCGTAGACCAGTGAGAGCAGGGTCCCGAAGCCGCCGCACATCTCGTAGAGGCTGAGTATCTTCTTCTCCACGGTGTCGGGCGAGCCGATGAGCCAAACATGCTCGGCCATGTACTCAGGAGTAACGGCCGAGTCCGGGATCTCGGAATCGTGCTTGATCACGTGGAGCAACTGGAATTGGTCAAATAGCGGCAGCAGGTACTCGCCCCAGACTCGCCCCAGCATACCGTTGATCGCCTGGTCGTAGGCCTCGTCGTCCGAATCGGCCACCCAAACATCCCTGGTGATCCGCCAGTCCTTTCGGCTGGGAGTCTTGCCGCTTCTTTTGGCGCCCTCCATGACCGCTTCCCAGTGGCTGATGACGTATTCCTGGTTAAATGCCAGGCTCATGGGGATGAATCCCCGTTCGCCGGCGATCTTGAGCGTCTCTGAGCCAAAACTGACCGAGGCGACGCCGATGGGCGGGTGGGGCTTCTGGAAGGGCTTGATGTGGTGTTTCAAAGTGCCGAATTGGGGCTCTGGCAGATTGACGTTCCAGAACTCGCCCTTGTACTCGAAGGGCTCATCCTCCGCCCAAAGCCGAAGGATTATGTCGATGGCCTCCCGGGTCATCTCCCGGTGCTGGCCATTCATGCCGTCCACGTCAAACATCGTGTAGTCGGTGGGCAGTCCCCCGGAGCCGATCCCAAACATGAAGCGCCCTTGGGCCATGTGGTCCAGATAGGCCACCCGGCAGGCCAGTTCGGCGGGATGATGGTAGGGGAGCAGGTGCACCCCCGTCGCCAGGCGGATGTTCTTGGTCAGCATCAAGGCCTGGGCGATCATCAGGTCGGGCGATGGGACCGGCTCCCACGGAGCGGTATAGTGCTCCCCGATCCAGGCTTCCGAGAACCCAAGTTTATCGGCCAGCACCAGACAATCCAGGTCCCATTGGTGGGCTTGAAAGACCTCCCGTTCCGGCGGATGGGAGGGCATCATAAAGATTCCGTACTCCATGGTCACTCCAAGAACGACATTTTCGCCAGCGCCTGGCGAGAGAGACCATTCTAGCGCCCCACGGGCAAATGTCATAGAGGCAGCCTGGAGGTGGCGGCCGGTCAAGAGTACCTAATGCCCGGTTTTACACACTAATAACGATTCGTTGTATTACGGGGAGCGCTGTCGTATTCTTGACTGCGATTCAATAGTGTGATTTCCGGCCATGGCGTGGCTCCCCGTTTGGACTCCTCGCAATGGCCGATTTTGGTGTTGATTGTTTGGCCTAATGAGCATAGGCAACCCCTGCGCCAAGGCGCGGAGCGGGTTTTACGGCTGGTGGATGGTCGCCGTCAGCGGGTTCATCATGGTCGTCACCGCCGTGCCGGTCTTCCAGGCATCTGCGGTCTGGGCCGTGGCGTTGGAGTCACAGTTCGGTTGGTCCCGCACCCAGTTGGGCTTGGCGCTTAGCTTCACACGTGTTGAGGGCAGTCTCACCGGTCCAATCGCCGGTTATCTGGTGGACCGTATGGGCACCCGGTTCATGGTATTCACCGGGCTCCTGGTCCTCACCGTTGGGTTCTTCCTATTCAGCCAGGTACAGAACCTATGGATGTTCTACCTGGCCTATTTCGTCATGTCCGTCGGACAGGGCCAGGCCGGGTGGCTCACGGTCATGACTTTGTTGAACCATTGGTTCGTGCGGCACCGGGGGATGGCCATGGGCCTGGCTATGGTGGGCATGGGTATCGGCACTTTGATTCTGGTCCCGGTCATCGCCTGGTTGATCGACCCTGATGCCGACCGGCTGGGTTGGCGGCGGACCCTGGAGATATTGGCGGTGGTTTCCCTGGTCTCGGCGATCGTGCTGCCCAAGGTGGTCCGGAACAAGCCTGAGGATGTCGGCCAACACCCCGACGGCGTACCGCCAGTTGTGGCCACAGCGTTGAACGCAGATTCCGAGCCCGAGTTGGAACTGACCATCGGCCAGGCTTTGCGCACCCAGGCGTTCTGGTGCATCTCCTTCGGCCACGGTTTGGGTTCGATGGTCGTTCTGGCCATCATGTCCCATCTGGGGTTGTTGCTGCGGGACATGGGGTACGGCTTGCAGACCACCGGCTGGGTGATCATGGTCCAGACTGCGGTGGCCATCATCTTCCAGTTCCTAGGAGGCTGGATCGGCGACCGGATACCCAAGAACGTGGCCCTGTTCATCTTCACCGCGATTCAGGGTATCGGTGTGGTTTTCCTGACGCTGGGTCCTGAGATGATCAATTTCTATGCGTTCGCGGTGTTGTTTGGGATTGGTTTTGGGGGCCGCACGCCGTTAACCACCGCCATCAGAGGCGATTATTTCGGGCGGGCGTCTTTCGGGAAGATACTGGGCATCTCCACCGTGCCGATGAACGTCCTGCTGCTCGTCGCAGCGCCCATGGCTGGGTTCATGCGGGACGAGCTGGGTGACTACGACATGGCCTTCCTATTGTTGGCTGGACTAAACATGGCGGGCGCAGTGCTATTTCTGATCGCCAGAAAGCCCAAACTACCGGGGACCCTCGAGAACAAGCCCGCGGTCAACGCGTCGTAGGCCCCGGTTTCGGGCCGCCTTGATTGCCTGAGGCGCATTAGCTACCTAGACTGAAGTCACGCCTCCCGCCCTTTCGTCATTCCAGCGAAGGCTGGAATCCAGTATTCTTGCGAACATGACAATTGACTAACCCAACCAATCAAGGTTCTGGCCTTCGCCAGAAAGACGGAGGGTGCGTGGATGGAATCCTTATCCTATGACCACGGAACGGCCTGACGAGAGAGGCCCTGCCGATATGTCTCGGCAGGGCCTCTCTTGTTCCAATCACCGGCGAGCAAATAGGCCGGACGATCTGTCTACTAAGCCAGACTCTTGGTGAGCAGTTCCTTCAGCTCCACCACGGTGGCTGCGATCCAGTCGTCGGCTCTGGCGGCGGTGCGGGCCCGGCGCTGCTGGCCAAATTCCCGGTCGTCGATGTCCGGTTTCTCGTCGCGGATGGCTTTCTCGATCTCCTGCTGTTCGATGGCCGCGACCTCGGGCCGCTCGATCCAGTGGCAGATGTACCGGTGGTCAGCGGTGTAGAAGACCGCCACGGGTATGGACATGTACTTTCCCTCTTTCAGGTACTCGTCCATGATGTCAGGGTGGGAGTCGCGGGGGAAGATGCTGATGGGGATGCCGGCGGCTTCGGCGACGCGGGCCAGCACCGGCAGACCGCGGATCACATCGCCGCACCAGTCCTCGCCGAGGACCAGCATCTTGGCCGGACCGTCGGGGCGCTGGGCCAGCTCTTTGAAGTAGGCCGCGTCTTCCGTGCTCAGCTTGCAGCCGTCGTAGTAGCCTTCGAACCGCGCCTTGTTCACCTTGATCTGATCCATATAACTGGGATAGTCGAGTCCCTGGGAGAACCGCTCCGGGGTTACAACACTGGTCTCTCTGGCCATGGCTCCTCCAAATTCATTAGGTGATTTTGGTCTCAATGACCTGAAACTCTTGGGCGGGCCGCCGGCCCGTCAGCCGATCTCTCAACCGGTCATGCCCTCGAAGCCCACCTCCAACCGGCCGTCGGGGTAGATGATGATGGGCACCGTGTCGGCGTAGTCCAATGCTGTGTCCAGGTCGTCCTGGTTCTGGTCCACCCGGATCTCCTGGTACTCGATGCCTTGTTTCTTCCAAGAGGCGCGCAAGGCGTCGCAGGCGGGACAGACGGTTAGCGTGTAAACCACTGGGATGTCGGCCATGAAATAGACTCCCTAATCATTGATAAGTGCCATTCTACAACGGGCGTGCACCGGTGTCATCCGGCTCGACCGCAACTTCTTGTCCCGTCTGACTCGCGTGGCTATAATGGCGCAGGCTGGCCGCACTGTTATGTCAGCCAAGCGATAAAGACCAACAGATGATCAGGGGAGAAGTCATGTTTGCGCTATTTGTAACCGCCAAGATCAAGCCCGGCCACCGCGACGAATTCATCGAGGCCACCATGGGCGACGCCGTTGGGTCCAATAACGACGAGCCGGGCTGCCTGCAGTTCGACGTCCACGCCGACCCCAACGACGAGAACACGGTCTATCTATATGAGGTCTACGTGGACCGCGACGCGTGGGAGACTGCCCACCGCGCCGCGCCCCACTACACCAAATGGCGTGAGACCGTCTCGCCCTGGTTCGACGGTGACCCAACACGCGTGGAATTGAGCCCAATCTTCACCAAGGACAAGGGGAAGATCTAGGCGGACCGAAACCTGACTGATGCGCATCCTTCGACGGGCTCAGGACGAACGGTTGAGGGGAGTGCGCGGTCTCCGTTGTGAGTGAGCCAGTCAAGCTGTTGGTGGTAACCCTATTATTCCGCTCATGGTGAGCCTGTCGAACCACCGTTTCGGGTTGGCCATCTCAACCGGAAAAAACCAAATCAGGGTCCTTCGACAGGGTCTCCGGAATGAGGTTGGCAAATTATTCTTAGCTAGCTACCGAAGAAACGGCATAATCTTTTCGCTGAGCAGCCTCAGGGACTTGTTGGCCTTCTCCTGGGAGACGAGGCCCCGGTTGGTCAGCATCAGGTTCCTGACCCCAACGTCGCGCAGCGATGACATCTGCTCGGCAACACGTTTGTATCCGCCGACTAAGTTCTCCGGTGCGTCCGGGTTGGGGGCTTCCCCGTAGTCTGAACGGCCCAACGGCGCCCTCTGGACCGAGATCTCCATCTCGGGCGGGTTCCATACGGCGCGGACATCTTCCAGGTGCTGGTAGGCGGCGTGATGGGGGGCCAGAAAGTCGTCGAAAGCTTGGTCGTCAGTCTCGGAGATGTGCATCTCACGCCAGACCCAGAGTTGGTCCAGGCTGTGCTCCACCGCCTCTTCGCTGAACCCGGCCGCCGACATGGTGTCCCGGTACAGCTTGATCTTCTCTCCTGTGACGTTGCACGAGTTGCCCCGGATCAAGACGGGCCGGCCGATCTTGGCCATCTCCATCAGCGACGCGTCGCCGGTGCAGGCCCGGGCCAACGGCGGATGGGGCTTCTGGTAGGGTCGAGGCCGGACCGACGGGAACGAAACGTTGAAAAACTCGCCTTCAAATTTAACGTTGTCTTCGGTCCAGGCTTTTATTAGAAGTTCTTCGGCCTCATCAAGTTGGGCTGCCCCGAGACCGGTGGAGGTCCCGAATCCGACGTATTCGTAGGCGTTGTAATTGGAGCCCCGGCCCGTGCCCACCACCAGCCGTCCCTGGCACAGGTTGTCCAGCAGGGCCGTCTGGATGGCCACGCGCACCGGGTTGTGCAGCGGCAGTTCCAGGATGCCGAAGCCCAGCATGATCTTCTTGGTCTTGACGGCCACCGCGCTGGCGAACACCAACGGGTCCCCGTAGACGACCTCGCCGGTGAAATAGTGCTCGGCGAACCAGATGGCGTCCATCCCCAACTCCTCAACGAGTTGGGCCTCGTCCAGACAGGCCTGGATCTCCTGCCCGTCCCGGCTGTCGTCAAACTTCATGGGATAAAAGAAATGCCCGAAGCGCATGTTTCGTTTCTCCTAGTTGTGCTTGGCGGGGGTATTGTACTACCGATAGTGCCGACTAGAGCGCCGGTCAATGCCAGACCGATTGTAATATGATGGGCGGTGACCGTTTGATAGCGGCTTGGACCGGCCCGGAACGCTTCCCGCCAACGCTTCTTTATGGACGCTTGAATATGCCAAAACGGATGCTCATGAACGCCTTCTCCATGAACTGCGTTTCGCACATCCAGCAAGGATTGTGGGTCCGCGACGACACCCGCCAGCTTGAGTATAACCAGCTAGACCCGTGGGTGGAGCTGGCCCAGATCCTGGAGAAAGGGTGCTTCGACGCGCTATTTCTGGCCGATGTGATCGGGGTCTACGACACCTACCGCGGCGGGCCAGAGACGTCCATCATCGAGGGGATGCAGACCCCGGTCAACGACCCGGCCTTCTTGGTGCCAGCCATGGCCTACGCCACCGAGAACCTGGGCTTTGCCTACACCAGTTCGGTCCTGCAGTCCCATCCTTTTGCCTTCGCGCGGCAGATGTCGACCTTGGACCATCTGACTCGCGGGCGGATCGCCTGGAACATCGTGACATCGTATCTGCCCAACGCCGGACTCAACTTCGGCCTGGGCGGCCTGCCGTCGCATGAGGAGCGGTACGACCTGGCCGATGAGTATCTCGAGGTGGTCTACAAGCTGTGGGAGGGCAGTTGGGAGGACGACGCCGTGCTGCGCGATACCGAACGCGGCATCTACGCCGACCCGGCCAAGGTCCACGCCATCAACCATGTGGGGAAGCACTTCGATGTAGCCGGTCCGCATCTGTCCGAGCCGTCGCCCCAGCGCACGCCCCTGCTCTTTCAGGCCGGCTCTTCCACCCGCGGCCGCAGCTTCGCCGCCAAACACGCGGAGTGCGTCTTCATCGTCGACTCGCGGAGGAGCCTGACCGGCGCCGCCAGCGTCATCGCCGACATCCAAGGCCAAGCTGTCCGCAACGGACGCCGCCCGGAAGACGTCCTGTTCTTCCAGGGATTGTCGCCCGTGGTGGGCGGAACCGAGGCTGAGGCCAAGGCCAAAGAGGCCGAATACCTGGAGCAGTTCAGCACCGAGGGCGCCCTCGCCCACCTGAGCGGCAGCATCGGAGTCGACCTGGCCGCCATAGACCTGGACAAGCCGCTGGACACTATCGACACTCGCGGGTTGCGGGGCATGGTCAAAGGCCTCATCGAGTCCAACCCCGACCAGACCCAGACCTTCCGCGACCTCATCCGCACCCGCAACGCCGGCAACTTCCTAACCGGCACCCCAGAACAGATCGCCGACGCCCTCCAAAGCTGGCAAAACGCCGGCGTAGACGGCTTCAACCTGATCTACTCAGTAACCCCCGGCACTTTTGTGGACTTCATTGACGGGGTGGTGCCCGTTCTGCAGAAACGCGGCCTGATGCAAACGGAGTACGCCCCCGGCCCGCTGCGGGAGAAGATCTTTGGGGAAGGGAGGCTGCCGGGGAGGCACCCGGCGGCGGGGTTTCGGCGGAGGTAGTGGGAGTGGCGAAACAGATATCGTCCGTACCCAGCCTCTCAGCCGGTTGGGGTTCGTCTGGAAATCGTCGGAGGTTCTGGTTGACCCGCGTGGTGTTTCACTCGATTTAAGACAAAGAATACGACCCGAAAATACCATCCCTTACAAGGCCGAAAAAACTAATCCGTATTGGCGTGCAGATTATGAGTGGCCGCCCATCATCATTGTCAGCACCTGCCTGATGGGGCAGACAGGCCCTGCTTCGGACTTCGCCGGCTACGGGTTCCATGCCGGTTCCGTGGCCGGGTTCTACGAGATCACCGGCTGGCCCGACCTGCCCCCCGACGGCCCATTTACTGCCTTGACCGATGTCATCGCCCCCAGGATGCTCGCGTCGACCATCGTGGCGGCCGTGGACCATAGGCGCCGCACCGGGCAGGGCCAATTCATCGATGCCGCCCAGATCGAGATGGCGCTCCAATCGCTGGCCCCGCAGATAATGGACTACAACATCAATGGACGGGTCGTCACCCGGAACGGCAACCGGTCCGACAACGCTGCGCCCCACGGGGCCTATCCCTGCTCCGGCGAAGACCAGTGGTGCGCCATCGCCGTGGAGACCGAAGATCAGTGGCGCGGCTTCAAGACGGTCTTGGGCGACCCCGATTGGGTCCAGGACAGCCGGTTCGACACAGTGGAAGGGCGGCTGGAGCATCAGGACAAGCTGGACCAGCACGTTTCTTCATGGAGCGCCGGCCTGAAACGCCAAAAGAGGTGATGGACCGGCTGCAGCAGGAAGGCGTGCCGTCTGGGGTGGTCCAGCGGAGCAGCGACCTGATGCAAGACCCCCAATTGAAGCACCGAAAGTTCTTCCGGGACCTAGACCACATCGAGACGGGCGTGCTTCCCTACACCGGCCACATGTTCAATATCAGGGGCTATGACAACGGCCTCCGGTTTGCCGCACCCGCGTTGGGGCAGCACAACGAGCACGTCCTGAAAGAACTACTTGGGATGTCCGAAGACGAGATCACCGAAGCCATCATCGCCGAGGCGTTGGAGTAACAACTGCCTGGTATCGCAAATCTTAGGCCAAACGGAAAGGGCGTCACGGTCAAACGAGACGCCCTTTTTCTATTCATATGCCCGGTCGATTACCCCTCCAACTGCACCACCGCAGTAACCCGCGGCACATCCCCAACCACCCGCGTTGTGTGCCCGGCGCCGGTCAGGTCTTCGGCTAGGTTTACGTCGCCGGCGCCTAGGTGGTGGATGGTGCCGTCTTTGAGGCCGATCTCAGCTTCGCCGGAGAGGGTGATGATGTACTGGCGGCGGGGGGCGATGTGCCAGTCGCTGAAGAAGCCGGGCTGCTGGGCCCGGAAGATGATTCCCTTGGCGTCGTGGAGCGTGCTCCAGGCTGGGTGGTCTGACGGGTTGATCTCCTCAATGTGAGTGTTGCCGTCGTCGCCCGTGTACATTCTGATGGAACCCATTTTTGTTCTCCCTTGTTTGATTCTTTTTCCGCTTGGATTACGGTTTGGTGATTTCTCTCAATGTTCCTTTGGACCAACCGTTCGTGGTGAGCCCCGTCGAACCATGACTGCGCCAGCGCCCTTCGACGGAGCTCAGGACGAACGGAGAGGGTAACGGTCATTTCCGAAACGGGGTATGAGTTTGGCGTCTACTCAGATAGGAACGCTTTGATGGCGTTGTAGGCCTCGTCTGGGAGTTCTTCTGCTATGTAGTGGCCGCAGGGTAGGGGGAGGCCGCGGACGTTGGTGGCGTAGTCCTGCCAGACTTTCAGCACGTCTTGAGTCCGCCCGACGAAGCCGGTGGTGCTCCACATGGCCAGCATGGGGCAGGTGATCTTCTGGTCGAAATCGGCGTCATCGTGGACTAGGTCGATGCTGGCCCCAGCCCGGTAGTCCTCGCAGACGGCGTGGATGGTGCCCGGGTTGTTGAAACAGCGCAGATAATCGGCCAACGCCTCGGGCGTGAACACGTTTTCCGAGTCCTTGACCCGGTTGAACCCCCGGCCCGCGTAGAACTCAGGGTCGGCGCCGATCACCCGCTCCGGGAAGTCGAAGGGCTGGATCAGGAAGAACCAGTGGTAGGTGTTGGTGGCGAAGTCTTTGTCCACGATCTGGAACATCGTGCGGGTCGGGATGATGTCCAAAGTCACCAGCTTCAGCACGCTATCGGGATGGTCCTTGGTCAGGCGGTGGGAGACCCGTCCGCCACGGTCGTGGCCCACCAGGTAGAACTGGTCGAATCCGAGCTGCTTCATGACGTCTACCTGGTCCTGAGCCATGACGCGCTTGGAATAGTTCATGTGCTCCGGGTCGCCCTCAACCTTGGCGCTGTCGCCGTAGCCCCGCAGGTCCGGGCAGACCACAGTGAAGTCCTCGGCCAGCCGCGGCGCGATCTTGTTCCACATGGCGTGGGTCTGGGGATACCCGTGAAGCATCAGCATGGGCGGCCCGCTGCCGCCCTTCACCAGGTTGATGGTGGTGCCGTTGGCTTCCAATTGGAGCTCTTCGAAGCCTTCAAACATGGTTTCGTCCCCCTAAAAAATAGGACCGACCGCACTCAGTTTACGGTTTTAAGGACAGTAATCGAATGTCACCCTGAGCGAAGTCGAAGGGTCTGCCACGGCAGGCTTGGCAGATTCTTCTCCTTCCGCGGAAGGATCAGAATGACAGTATGTGCTTGGGCCGCTGATTAACCCGATGGCGTCAGGGCCCGTTCCAGCACGCGGCGGAGCGCCGCAGTGAAGGCGTCGATCTCTTTCTCGCCGATCTCCGTGGAGACCGCGCCCACCAGATTGGCGGCCATCAGGATGCCCTCGTTCAAGAGCCCCAAGAACACCTGGTGGCGGAAGGCCGAGTCCTCGGCGGCGATGTCCCGGTAGCCAATCAGCTCTTGGCCGGTGAAATGGAGGCCGAATAACGACCCCAGTCCCGTCACCTGGACCGGCGTCTCAAGGTCCGCGCCCACCTGGAGGACACCCGCCCGCAGGTACTCGGTCATCTCAGCCAGCTTGCGGTAAACCTCGGGAGTCAGTTCCTCCAGCGTCGCCGCCCCGGCCAGCATGGTCACAGGGTTGGCATTGAACGTCCCGGCGTGGGCCACCCTGGGGCCACCGGCCACCGTGGGGTCATAGAGGTCCATGATAGCCTTGCTGCCGCCGAAGGCGCCGATGGAGAACCCGCCGCCGATGATCTTGCCCAGCGACGTCATATCCGGGGTGATTCCGTAGTACTCCTGGGCGCCGCCCGACGCCGCGCGGTAGCTGATGACCTCGTCGAAGATCAGGATGATGCCGTTGGCTTTGGTGAATTCCCGCAGCATGGTCAGGAATTCCGGAGTGGCCGGCAGCATCCCCACCGACCCCAGCATGGGCTCGATGATCACCCCCGCCAGCTCGTCCTTGTGGCTTTCCAGTATCTCTCGGGCGACTGCCGTCTCGTTGAATGGCATCACCACCACCTGGTCCAGCGTGCCCTCGCCCAGGCCCTCAGTGGCGGCCATGGCGTCGGGACGGGAGCGCTCACCGGCCTTGGCGGGGTTGACGCGCACGCTGACGCTCACCTGGTCGTGGCTGCCGTGGTAGCCGCCCTCGACCTTGGCGATCTTGCTCTTGCCGGTGACGGCCCGCGCCGCCCGAATGGTGTTCAGCGTCGCCTCGGTGCCCGAGTTGGTGAACCGCACCAGGTCGAAGCTGGGTATCCGCTCACACAGCAGCTTGGCCAGGCGAATTTGATGAGTGTTGGGGGCGTTGTAGACCACGCCTTGCGTCATCTGCTCTTGGACCGCGTCCACCACCGGCTTGGGAGAATGACCCAGGACCAAGGTGGTCATGGTGCCGATGAAATCCAGCCGGTCCACGCCGTCGGAGTCGACCACATGGCAGCCGGTGGCATGGTCGACGAATATGGGATAAGGCGCCCAGAAGATGGAGTTACGGCTGTCGCCGCCCGGCATGTAGTTCTTGGCGTCCTCCCACAGGGCCTTGGACTTGGGAGTTGATCGGAGATAGCGGTCTAGTTCGCTGGTAGTCTCGGCCATGGGTGTCTCCTATTAGCGTGCCTATGCCCGTGAATAATAGGGCCTTTAGCTAGATGTGTCACCCTAACATCGGCGCAGACCACGGAGATGGTCACGCCCTTAATCCGCAGCAGCTCCAACCGCCGTCTTTGCCTCGCCAGGGAAGTAGAGCTTCCGCAACGACCCGTTGCCCAGGCTGACGAAGACCACCGCCACGAAGATCAGGCCGCCGAACACCAATACCGATGAGGCGCTGAAGATATCGGCGAAGGCCGCGTTGGCCATATTGGTCACCGCCATGCTGCCGCCCACGTGGACCGAGTAGACGCCGGCCACGCGGCCCCGCACATGGTCCTCAGTCAGCGACTGGATGATCGTGTGGCTGATGGTCATAAAACCAGCCTGGTTCGCGCCCATGATCACCGTGGCGGCGATCGACACAGTGCTGCTGTCGGACCATGCCAGCAGCATCGGACCCAGGCCGCTGGTGAAGGCGAAGAACAGGAACAGCTTGCCTCTGACGGACTCGCTTCGGACACCGGCCAAGAAGATGGAGGTGAACAACGCCCCTCCGCCGACACCGGCGATCAAGTAACTGACACCAACCGACCCGGCCCCCAATTTGTCCTTGGAGATGGCGGGAAGGATGGACTCGTAGGACATGGTGAGAGCGCAGTGGGCCAAGACCAAGATGACCATGGACATGATAATGGGCCGCTTGTAAACGTAGACGAAACCCTCGAATAGGTTCGTCCAGAAACCCTGGCTCTTGTCGATGACTCCGGTGGAACGGACGGCCACCCGGGAGACAAAATAAAAGCCGAAGAGGAAGAGTGCGCCGGAAAGCCAGAAGGCGGACTCGATATTAACGAATTCCAACAGCGGGACGATGGCCAGCGCCCCAGCCATCCGCGCGCCCTGTTGCGTGGCTTGGTTCAAGGCGATGGCGTTGAGTAGGTGGTCTTTGGATACCAGATTGGGTATCAACGCGGTGGACGTGGTCATCTGAGCGGCGCGGAAGGTGCCGTTGGCCAGAGCCAGGAACGTGAGCGTCCAAGGACTCACGTTTCCACTCATGACCACCAAGGCCAACACCACGTTGTTGGCAACTTCCAGGGCGAAGATCCAACGCAATAGCTTCTGCCGGTCGAACCGGTCCGCCAGGAACCCGGCGATAGGTGTAGAGAACACCCTTGGCCCGATGGCCGCCAAGGTGACTACTCCAACCCAGAGCGATCCGTCGGTTATCTCAAAGGCCAGCCAGCCCCGGGCGATGATCAGCGCCCAGGCGGCGGAGGCGGAAAATGTGGTGGCTATCCAAAGATTACGGTAGTCCTGGTATTGCAGGGCCAGGAGAAACCGGTCGCGGGTCGTGGATAGTAAGGTTCTCATCCCGTTCCTTGATAGTGTGAAACCTTCATGATTATAGCAGTAGATTCAAGCCTGTCTAAAAGTCGGTGCGGTACTGGTTTAGCCTTGACTGTCTTTACGCCGCCACCACCATTTTCGTCTTGACTGCGCCCATGCTGCTAACTACAATCGCCAAAGCCGCTCAGACGGCAGAATTCACCAGCCCCGCCGAGGAAAAACATGTCCTTCCAAGCCCCCGCCGACGGCGTTCTTCTGCCTCCCTACCGCGTCCTCGATCTGACCGGTCCCGAGGGCGTGTTCTGTGGCAAGCTGCTGGCTGATTACGGCGCGGACGTGATCAAGATCGAGCCGCCCGACGGAGACCCCACCCGTCAGAAACCCCCGTTCATCGGCGACCAACCCGGCCCCGAACGCAGCGCCTACTTCCTCTTCTATAACACCAATAAACGCTCGGTCACCTTGGACTTGGAAAGCCCCCAAGGACTGGACCTGTTCAAGAAGATGGCCGCCTCAGCCGACGTGCTGATCGAGAGTTTCCCCGTTGGTTACATGAAGACATTAGGGCTGGACTTTGACATCCTGAAAACGGACAACCCAGGCCTGGTGATGGCTTCTATCACGCCCTTCGGCCAGACCGGCCCTTGGAAGGATTTTCTTTCCACGGACCTGATTTCGGCGGCCGTCAGCGGCTTCATGCAGATCACCGGCGACCCCGACGGCCCACCCCTGCGCCAGGGTAACGAGCAGTCCCACTTTCCCGGCGCGCAGCACGCCGCGGTAGCCATCATGGGAGCACTGTTCTACCGCGACATGCAGGGCGGCCGAGGGCAGTACATCGATGTCTCCATGCAGGAAGCGATGATCACCTACTACACAGACGCCCATCCGGCCCTGGCCTGGATGCAAAACGGAGAGAACGTGACCAGGGTGGGCACCAATTCGACCCTGGTGATCCCGCTTGGCGCCTATCCCAGCAAGGACGGCTGGATCTCCGCCGGAATCATTACCCCACGCGAGTGGGAGAACCTATCCCGGTGGATGTTCGAGGTCACCGGCAACGAAGAGATCTTGAACGAAGACTACAAGGGCGGCAACCAGGACCGGGCGCCATACAACGACATCATCACGGCGCTGGTCATCGATTTCACCACCCGGTTCACTTCCGAAGAACTCTTCCACCAGGGCCAGGAGCGGAACCTGGTCTTCATTCCCGTAAACACGGTTGCTGACCTTCTGGTTGACCCCCAATTGGAGGCCAGTAATTTCTGGTTCGACCTGGCCCACGCCGAGGCCGGCACGCTCAAGTACCCGCTGGGCGTGTTTGACAGCGAGGAGGTCTCACCGGTAACTAAGCCGGCTCCGTATCTAGGGCAGGACAACGAAGCCGTCTTCAAGGGTGAACTGGGCCTTAGCGAGACCGAGCTCGCGTCACTGCGCTCTCAGGGAGCGATCTAGCCATGACTGGCCAAGCCTTCTCCAAGAAAGCCCTGGCCGGGACCAGGGTCCTAGAGTTGGGCCCATACGTGGCCCTTCCGATGACGGGGCGGATACTGGCGGCGATGGGCGCGGAGGTCATCAAAGTCGAGACCAACAAGGTTCTGGATGAGATGAACTTCATTCCGGCATGGTCGCGGGGCGGCGGCCAGCCGGAATTTCAGCGGGGCAAGAAACGAATCACCATCGACGTCCGCACTCCCGACGGACTGGAGGTCTTCAAAGAACTGGTCAAGGTCAGCGATGTGTTCATGACCAACTTCCGGCGCAACATCCTGGACCGCTGGGGCATCGATTTCCCGGAACTCCGGCGGCTGCGCCCTGACATCATCGTCATGTGGCAGACCGGGCTGGGCGGCATCGGGCCGTACTACACCTACAAGTCATACGGAATCTTGGTGCAGCACATGGGCGGCGTATCTTTGATGTCGGGCGAGGAAGGGGAACCACCTGCCACCATCAACACGTCCTACTCCGATTATCACACCGGGGTCTTCCAGCCGGTGGCCATCATGGGTGCACTGATGCGGCGCCGATTGACCGGTCAGCCCGCCACCATGGAATCGTCAATCTTCAAATCAGGCGCATTAACCGCCGGGCCGGCCTTGCTCGATTTCCAGTCGACCGGCCGCATGCCCCAGCGCATGGGCAACCGTGACCCCAACGCCGCGCCCCACGGGGTCTACCGGTGTCAGGGCGACGACCGCTGGTGCGCGATCGCAGTACAGTCCGCCGACCAATGGTCAGCTTTCTGCCAGGCCATCGGCAACCCAGATTGGTGTGGCGAAGACGCGTTTTCAACACTGGAATCGCGGTTGGCCAACCAGGGGCGGTTGGACGAGTTGGTGGGAGAGTGGACCATCGGCCAGGCCGCCGAAGATGCCATGACCCGCCTTCAAGAAGCCGGTGTCCCGGCTGGCTTGGTGTCCCAGGGACAAGACCTATACGAAGGCCCGCATCTTAAGGCGCGCGAGTTTTACCGCCCCACGCCCTTCTACCTGGCCGACCGGAGCAAACCAGCCTGGGAATGGGAAGGCATGGAAGGCATCTCCTCCGCCAATCCACCAAAGATGACCGAGTCCCCCATGGACTTCGGCCACTACAGCAACATCGGCGAAGACAACGACTACGTCTTCAAAGAGATACTCGGTATGTCGAAAAAAGAAGTAGACCGCTTAAAAGAGAACCAGTCCCTGTTCTAGTAGATGAAGTTTGGAAACGACCTAAATCGTCATCCGTTCGTCCTGAGCCTCGTCGAAGGCCCGCGACTTCGGCGCAGTGATGGTTCGACGGGGCTCACCACGAACGGAGGTTCGGACCTCAAAACGAACGGTCAGTGGTCTAGATAATCGAATAACCAGCGAATCTGTTTGAAAGCTAACAGCTAACGCCGCGAGGAACCATGTACGACTACAGCAGCTACGAACACCTGATCATCGAGGTCAAAGACGGCGTCGCCCTGCTGACCATCAACCGGCCTGAGGTCTACAACGCCACCAACTTCAAATTGCACAACGAGTTGAGCCTGATCTGGCTAGACTTGGGCAAGGACGACGATGTCCGTGTGGCCGTGATCACCGGCGCCGGCACCGCGTTCTCCGCCGGCGGCGACTTCGATTTGATCCAAGAATCCATCGGCAACGGCAAGGTCATCGCCGGGACCATGGAAGAAGCTCGGGACATCGTCCACAACATGATCAATCTCGACAAGCCGGTTATCTCCGCCATCAACGGCGTGGCGGTGGGCGCAGGGTTGGCCGTGGCCCTGTTGGCGGATATCTCCATCGCATCAGACAAAGCCCGATTCACCGACGGGCACGTACGGCTGGGAGTGGCCGCCGGAGACCATGCAGCGTTGATCTGGCCCATGCTCATCGGCATGGCCAAGGCCAAGTACTACCTTCTAACCTGTGAATTTTTGGACGGGACCGAAGCCGAGCGCATCGGCCTGGTCAGCCAAGTAGTGCCCCACGATGAACTGATGGACAAAGCCATGGACGTGGCCCACAAGTTGGCCTCAGGGTCCCAGCAGGCCATCCGGTACACTAAACGGTCGTTGAACCAATGGCTCCGCCAGGCGGAGCACACCGCCTTCGATTACTCACTGGCCCTGGAGATGCTGGGCTTCTTCGGTGAAGACATCCAAGAAGGCCTCGACGCGGTACGGGAGCGCCGCGACCCCAAGTTCCCGTCGGCGCAGTAGTGATTTCTGCCTAAGTCTGTCATTCCGAGGCGTCAGCCGAAGAATCTGCCATACTCAACTTGGCAGACCCTTCTCCTTCCGCGGAAGGAGAAGGGTGACTTTGCGGAAGGGAAGCCTGGTCCGGAAACCGAAGACGCCTCCTACCGCATAGGCCAACAACATCCAACAACGGACAAACAAATGAACTACAGAAAACTCGGCAACACCGGCATCGACGTCTCAGAGATCGGGTTCGGCTGCGGCGACGTTGGCGGGCTTATGGTCAAAGGCGAGCGTGCCGATCAGGTAAGGGCCGTGGCCAGGGCCGTGGAACTGGGCATCAACTATTTCGATACCGCTTCCCGCTACGGCGGAGGCCAGTCAGAGACCAACCTGGGGCGGGTCCTGAAAGAGTTATCGGCAGAGGTCTACGTTGGGACCAAGTACAGCTTGGGCGAGGCCGACCCCAACAACCTTAAGGAGGGAGTCATACAGTCGGTGGAAGCCAGCTTGAAGCGGCTGGGCCGGGAGCAGGTGGACCTGATCCAACTCCACGACCGTATCAGCTCTCAGACCGACGTCACGGTCCGGGAAATCACGGTTTCCGATGTCTTGGGAGAAGTTCGAGAGGGGTTGGAAGTGCTCAGGTCTCAGGGTAAGGTCCGCTTCTACGGCATGACCGGCGTAGGCGAACCCAAAGGGATCCACGAAGTTGTGGCATCAGGCTTGGTCAGCACCGTTCAGACCGTCTACAACCTGATCAACGCCAGCGCCGGGGCCGAAGCTCCAGCAAGGTTCGACATGACAGATTATGACCGCCTGATCGACCTGGCCGCGGAGAAGAATGTCGGAATCATCGTGATCCGGGTATTGGCAGCCGGTGCGCTTACGGGCACATCCGTGCGGCATCCGGTGGCGATGCCGACGGTCGCGCCCATCGGTTCCGGCAGAGACTTCCAGCAAGACGAGTCGAGAGCCCAGCGATTCGCATTCATCGTCGATGAGGGATTCGCCGGCGACATGCCCGAGGCGTCGATTCGGTTCGCCCTGAGCAACCCGGGTGTTTCGACAGTTCTGGTAGGCTATTCCGACCTTGACCACCTGGAAAAGTCGGTTCAGTACGCCGCCAACGGCCCCCTTCCCGCCGAGGTGCTGGCCCGTCTGCCTGGACCCTGGTCTACTTTTGTCAGCTGATTGGAGAAACCCGTAACACTATGAACGAGATATTGGGCAATCTGGACAGTCTGCGCAGCGCCATGGACAACAGCGAGTTCGATGCCATCATCGCCATGTCGCCGGAAAACGTGCCCTACACCTCCGGCGTGGGCATCTGGAGCCAGAAGGTGATACGAGACCGGCTGGCCTTGGTGGTCTGGCCCAGGGAAGGGGAGCCGACTCTGATCGTGGCCACCAACGAGGAGGGCTACGTCAGGGAGAAGTCTTGGATCACCGACGTGCGTTCCTATTCCCAGCACGTGGACTCGCCCATAAAATTGCTCTCGGATGTGCTGCAGGAGAAAGGTCTAGGCGCTGGCCGTATCGGCTTCGAACCTGCCTACCTGACGACTGACTACTATCTGGAGCTTCTGGATACCATGCCGGAGGCCAAGTTCGAGTCCTGTGAGCCCTTGCTCCAGAAAGTGCGGATGATCAAAACCGACGCCGAGATCGACCTACTCTGCCGGGCGGCAACATCAACTGAGCGGGCCCTGATGGCCACCTACTCCACCGCCCGCCCCGGCGAGAAAGAACGCGATCTGGTGGCCCGGCTGGGCGCCAACATCCTGCAGTCGGGCGCCGAGCTTCCGTCGTTCTTGTTCTTCACAGTGGGTCCCAACACCGGTTACGCCCACCCCGACCCCACCGACATCGAGCTTCAGCCCAATGACATCCTGAAGGCGGACTGCGGCGGCTGGTTCTCGGGATACTTCTCAGACATCGGCCGTACGGTGGTGGTGGGCAAGGCTACCGACGAGCAGCATTCCATCTACAACCGCCTGGCGGAGGTGCACCGGAAGACCATCGCCACCATGGTTCCCGGAACGCCGGCCAACGAAGTATTCAGACAGAACAAAGAGTTCTATAAAGAAGTAGACATCGAGTTTAACCTGCCCTTCGCCGGACACGGTCTGGGTCTGTACATCCACGAGATGCCAATGCTGGCCGACTACGACGGCACCCCCCTCGCCCCCAACATGGTGTTTGCAGTCGAGACCAGGGTGCGGTGGCCCGGCGTCCAGGGATTCCACATAGAAGACCTGGTCGTTATACGCGAGGACGGCCCCGAGATAATCACCAGATTCATGGACACCAGCCGGTTGCTGGAGATCTAAGTCCAACGCCGGTTAATACTAGAAGGGACTATCAAGTGACATCAGGAAAACAGGCAACGAAAGTAGCCATCGTTACGGGCGCGGGGACCGGCATCGGCCGGGCGTCCGCCCTGGCCTTGCTGGAAGACGGATTTTCTGTGACCCTGGCCGGCCGGCGCATGGAACCCCTTGAAGGGACGCTGGAGCAGGCGGGAAGCGCCGCCTCAAGGGCCATCGCCGTCTCCACCGATGTGGGCGACCCGGACTCGGTTCGGGACCTATTCGCCAAGACTATGGAGTCGTTCGGGAGGCTGGATGTCCTATTCAACAACGCCGGCATCGGCGCGCCCCCGATACCCATGGAAGACCTGACCTACGAGCAGTGGAAATCGACGGTTGATGTAAATCTCACCGGCGTTTTTCTGTGCACCCAGCAAGCATTTCAGATAATGAAAAACCAAGACCCGATGGGAGGACGCATCATCAACAACGGTTCCATCTCCGCCCATGTGCCCCGGCCGAACAGCGCCCCTTACACCGCAACCAAGCACGGCGTGACCGGGTTGACCAAGTCGACATCCCTCGACGGGCGCAAATACAACATCGCCTGCAGCCAGATCGACATCGGAAACGCAGCCACCGAGATGTCCGCCATTTTTGAAACCGGAGTCATGCAGCCCTATGGTTCCGTGGCGATCGAACCACGTTTCGACGTTGCCCACGTCGCCGAAACGATAGTCTACATAGCCAATCTGCCCCTGGACACCAACGTCCAATTCATGACGATCATGGCCACAAAAATGCCATTCATTGGGCGTGGTTAAGCGAGCTCCTCAGACCACCGCTAGCCAGTTATCGGCCCCCGTAGGCGCGGGTTTTTAACCCGCCACGCTCGGCGCTAACGTTTTCGCGAACCGCTGGATTCTCTGGATCCAGCTCCCATTTCAGCGGGTTCTCCAAGATGTATCTCCTGATGGCATCCAAGTCATTTTCAGTACGTACAACGTGTTCGTAGTAATTATGTTGCCAGACAGGTTTGCCGGGCGTGCCGCTTTCTTTGTTAATGATCCGGGCCGTGTAAGTTTTAAATCCTCTTATGATTTCTGACAGGCCGTGGTTGGGTCTGGAGTGATGATGAATTTGGGCGGGTCGGAAACCCGCCCCTACGGCCGAGAATTCCCTGTCCAAGAGTTGGATAATGCCGTGAACGTGGTTTGGCATGATAACAAATGCGTCTAGATTGACGTTTTGATAATGATTGGGCAGTCCAGCCGATTGCTCAGCTACAAACAGCCCTATCTTGTTTAGCCTCATTTCCCCGTCAGCAATCTCGCCAAAAATGCAACGGCGTTGGGAAATACAGAGAGTAATGAAATAAAAGCCAGGCCGGAAATAATCGAATCCGGGCAACCGAATTGAATGACGGCCGTGCTTTTCAGGCTCATAAGGCATCGCAGATCCTGCTCAAGAAAAGGTACCTTCAATATGCCTTAATCTGTGATTGTAAGTGCCTACCCGTTGTCAACAATCCTGCCGTAGGGGCGGGTTTCTAACCCGCCCTGACAATCTGCCAACGCGTCGATTTGGCCAAAATCCTCCGGCCTCGCCAGTCTAGGGCCGAATCAACAACACCGCCAGAACCAATATCGTCACCGCCGCCAGGAGGTTTACTCCGGCGGTCATGCGGACGATCTTCCGGCTTAGGCTCTGGGGCAGGACCTGACCCGATGCGCGGGCCTGGTCTAGGCGTTCCAATATCTTGGGGCCGAGCCAAAAATCGTGCATCAGGCTAAGCAACACTACGATCAGGAACAGCAGGCTCTTGGCCTGCAGGATGTGCATGAACCGGCCGTCATCGGTGAAGAATACTCCGGGCCGGATGTCCCAATGCGCCCAGGCCAGGTAGGCGCCGCTCAGGCCCAAGAGGACCATGGCCGTCCAGGCTATCGGCAGGAACCGCTCAGCGGCCTCCCGTAGCATCCCCAACCCCGCCCCCGGTCCCTCTGCCTGCATGGCCTTTCTGGCAACGGGAAGCATCACCATCACCATGAACAGCATCCCGCCGACCCACACCACTGCCGATATGATATGTATGGCAACTGCTGCTTGATACATGCTTATTGGGCCATGTAACCGCCGTCCACCGGCATGTTATGTCCAGTGACGAAAGATGCCGCGTCCGAAGACAGCCAAACTACCGCCGCGGCGATCTCCGACGGTTCACCCAACCGGCCTATGGGATGCCGGGAAGCCACTCGCTCTTCATAACCTTCGTTGTCATCGAAGACTCGCTGGACCAGCGGCGTATGGATATAGCCGGGGCAAACGGCGTTAACCCGAATACCCGATTTGGCGTATTCCATGGCCGCGGCCTTGGTCAGTCCGGTGACTCCGTGCTTGGCGGCAACGTAGGCTATTGTCCCGGTTAGGCCGACGAGCCCGGCGATGGAGGCGGTGTTAACGATGGCCCCGCCGCCTTGTTTCAACATCTGAGGGATCTCGGCCTTCATGCAGAGCCAGACGCCCTTCAAATTGATCGAGATCACTCGGTCCCAGTCCTCTTCCAGATAATCGGCGGTGAGCAGGCGGTCCCTGCCACCGCCGATGCCGGCGTTGTTGAAGGCGCAGTCCAGGCTGCCGAAGGCCTCGACCGCCTGGGCCACCATGGACTGGGTGTCGTCCGGGCTGGCAACGTCGGCGTGTACCAAGATGGCCTCTCCGCCGGCTTCCTTGATCTGCAGCACCGTCTCCTCTCCGCCCTCAACGTTCACATCGGCTACCACCACCCTTGCGCCTTCCCTGGCGTAGGCGAGAGAAGCAGCCCGGCCGATGCCAGACCCTCCGCCGGTGACCAAAGCTGTCTTGCCGTCCAGACTTCCAGCCATGTGTTATCTCCTTGAACCGTCGTTTAGTTGACGGAATTATACCCATGGCCGCTGGTTTGGCAACCGTCCCCAAACTTTCCCAGGCGCAGCGCAGCGTGTAGAATAGCCCGGCACTCATTCATGGCTAGGAAGGACTTATGAAAGACGTTGCCACCAACATGCCGGACTACGAATACGCCTATGCCAACGAACGGCTGGAAGTGCCCGAATATTTCAACTTTGGGTTCGACGTGGTGGACAAATGGGCTGAGGACCGCACCAAGCTGGCGCTGCTTTCGGTCGACTCCAGCGGTGAGAATGTCCAGCATCACACCTTCTGGGACCTCAAGATTCTGTCCAACAAGTACGCCAACACCCTTCGGGATATCGGGGTCAAAAAAGGCGACCGAGTGTTCATCATGCTGCCCCGGATACCCGAGTGGTACGTCATCATGCTGGGCCTGATGAAGCTGGGCGCCCTACCCATGCCGGGCACCACGCTGCTCACTCTCAAAGACATCGAGTACCGGATCAACACCGCCGAAGCCGTGATGGCTATCACCGATGAAGAGAACTCCGGAAAGGTGGATGAAGCGGCCGGCGGCTGTCCGACCTTAGAGCACTTGGTGGTCGTGAAGGGCGAGAAGCGGGGCTGGCTGTCTTATGACGAACAGATGGCTGGGGCGTCGTCGGTCCTAGAGGGTGTTGAGCGGACCCGCAGCGACGACCCATTGCTGATCTACTTCACGTCGGGCACCGTGGGTTATCCCAAGATGGTGCTCCACACCCAGGCTTCTTGCGCCATCGGCCACACGATCTCCGCCAAATACTGGCACGATTTGAAATCCACCGACCTCCTGTGGACTCTGTCGGACACTGGCTGGGCCAAGGCCGCCTACGGCAAGCTGTTCGGTCAATGGACACTGGGTGCGGCCGTGATGCAGCACGACGCACGAGGGCGCTTCGACGCCCCGCTGACTCTGAGTCTGCTGGAGAAGCATGGCGCCACCGGGTTCTGCGCGCCTCCCACCGCCTACCGCATGCTGGTGCTGGAGGACCTGAGCAAGTACAACCTGGACAACCTGCGCCACTGCACCGGCGCCGGAGAACCCCTGAATCCTGAGGTTATGAAACAGTGGGAGGACGGCACCGGCCACGTCATCTACGACGGCTACGGCCAGACCGAGACGGTGCTTTTGGTGGGCAACTTCCGCTGCAACGAGGTCCGCCCCGGATCCATGGGCAAGCCGACCCCCGGATTCACTATCGGAGTGCTGGACGAAGACGGAAACGAAGTCCCGGCCGGAGAAGAGGGCCAGATCGCGGTCAAGATCAAGCCCGAGCGCCCCGTGGGCCTGTTCCAGGAGTACTGGAAGGACCAAGAGGCCATGGACCGGTCATTCGTGGGCGACTGGTACCTGACCGGTGACAAGGCGTACAAAGACGAGGACGGCTACTTCTGGTTCGTGGGCCGCGCCGATGACGTGATAATCTCCGCCGGCTACCGCATCGGCCCATTTGAGGTGGAGAGCGCGTTGATCGAGCACCCCGCCGTGGCAGAGTCAGCCGTGGTGGCCAGTCCCGACCCGGTGCGCGGCGATGTCGTCAAGGCATTCGTTATCTTGGCGCCCGACTACGTGGCCTCAGACGAGCTGGTGGTCAGTCTGCAAGACCACGTCAAGAACGCCACCGCTCCATACAAATACCCCCGCGTTGTCGAGTTCGTAACCGAGCTGCCCAAGACCGTCAGCGGCAAGATACGCCGGGTGGAACTTAGGCAGCAGGAACTGGACAAGGCGGGCAAGTGATGCCCAGTTTCAGCGAACAACTCAGGCACGACGCCGAGCCCATCTGGCGGCGTATCTTTGACCATCCATTTCTCAAGGAGATCAAGGACGGGACGCTGCCTTTGGAGACCTTCCAGTACTATCTTGCCCAGGACTATCTGTACCTGGAAGGCTTCGGCCGGACCGTAGCCATGGCCCTGGCCAAAGCCCCCAGCTCTCAGACGTTTGAAGAGCTGGCCCACCGCGTGATGACTCCGGTGGAACGCCCCCTGCACCATAAGCTCTTCGAAGCGGCCGGCATGACCGTCGAGGACGCCGAAAATACGAGACGCTCGCCGGCCAACACCGCCTACGTGGACCATATGCTGCAGACCGTGTCCCTGCACGGCCTCGGCCCCGCCGCCGCTGCTTTGCTGCCCTGTCCCTGGACCTACCACCTGCTAAAGGACGAAGTGGGTCAGTCGGAGCACCCGCTGTACGGTCTATGGACCAGCTTCTACGTTCAGGGTCTGCTGGAGGGCAGCGTTGAAGCCTGGCGAGGGTTCGTCGACCAGATGGCCGAAGACGCCGGCCCAACCGAACTGGAAGCCATGCGCCAAGCCTTCATGACCAGCAGCCGCTACGAGTTCATGTTCTGGGAAGCCGCCTACAGCCGCCAGCAGTGGCCGGTTTAAAGGTGGCTGATGGCTGGGCGATCAGGCGCCACCCGCCTTACGAAACCAGCGACTCCGCCCTGATGTCATCCTGATTCGTCCGCGGAAGAATCAGGGTCTGCCAAGTCTGGCTTGGAAGATTCTTCAGCTGCGGCCTCAGAATGACATCGCGGTGAGGCCTTGTCGCTCGCTAATGTCATCCTGAGTGAAGCGAAGGATCCGCCAATGCGGGCTTGGAAGATCCTTCGGCTGATGCCTCAGAATGACATTATTGAAGGCAGTCTAGATTTCGGAGAGGAACTAACCCCTCCGCCGCACTAACGGCTCCACCGGCGATGGAGTGGTGCGGTAGGCGTAGTACCGGACCCCCGCGCAAGGGACGAAGTGGTACCAGTGGACCAGTTCCGGCTCGGCTTCAGCATGTTCGACGATCTGCTCCAATTCGTCGAGGAGATGTTTAGGGACCTGAACGGCCTCAGTTCCCGGCTCTATGGCTCTTTCCGGTAGCGTGGTTGTTGCCATACATCCGCCTCCTTCCCCGACACTCCGAGTCATCATCATTTTCATCCGGCCCGGCAAGATGTGGCAGGGCCAATCGGCCAGGCAATCAGGGCCAAACGTCCTCAACGTATGTATACTTGGCGGCAAGTCCAATTATTCTTGAATCCAACGGAGGCCCACCGTGCCCAAAGCACCGATAAACGGCATCGACCTTTACTACGAGTCCCACGGCGGCGAATCGGCCCCGGCCATCATCTTCGCCCACGGACGCGGCGGCAACCACATGAGCTGGTGGCAGCAGGTGGCCGCATTCTCCGGCGAGTTCCGCTGCATCACCTTCGACCACCGGGGTTGGGGAGCATCCATCGCCAAGCACGGTTCTCCGCTGCGGGAGAATTTCATCGACGACCTGACCTCTCTTCTCGACCACCTGAATATCGAGAAGACATTTTTGGTTGCCCAGTCAATGGGAGGATTCAGCTGTCTCGGGTTCGCGCTGGCCCACCCGGAACGCACCCTGGGGCTGGTTTTGGGTGACACCACCGGCGGCGTGGCTACCGAGCGCACATTGGCGGCGTTGAAGAACACCAGCCCGCCCCCAGACGGCCCCGCGCGCTCGTTGTCGGCAAGTTTCGTACGGGAGAATCCGGCCCTGACCTTTCTCTACCAGCAGATCCAGGGGTTGAACCCTGCCCGTGGTGAAGATGGAATCATCTCCGGCTTCCGGCGGGAGGACGGCCCCCAAGTCGAAGCCTTCGCCAACTGGAGCATTCCCACCCTGCTGATCGTGGGTCAGGAAGACGCCATTTTCCCGCCCGAGGTCATCGCCGAGGTGCAAAAAGTGATTCCCGGTTCCCGCATGGAGGTGGTCCCAGGCGCCGCGCATTCGGCCCATTTTGAACAGGCCGCCGTGTTCAACGGATACCTCTCTGAGTTATTCTCCGGTGTTCTTTCCGGCAGTGTCGCGGGGGCGGCCGCGGATTAGACTTTGTCGGGACCGCGCAAAGAACCCGATGCCGCCGATCATGCGACTTGCTGAGACAGGTGACGCCGAGCAGGTCCGCGCCATCTATGCGCCGTCGGTCACAGATTCAGCGATCTCGTTCGAATCGGAAGTCCCGCCGGTATCTGAGATCGCCGAGAGGATCCGGACGATTTTGGAGCGATTTCTTTGGCTTGTGTGTGAGCATGAAGGGAACGTCCTTGGTTACGCTTATGCCGGACCTCACGAAAGGCGGGTAGCCTATCAGTGGTCGGTGGAGGTCTCTGTTTATATCCGCGCGGACGCACACCGCAGGGGAGTGGGCCGGGGAATTTATAGATCGTTGTTGTCCGTGCTGGAATTACAGGGATTCCATCGCGCCTACGCGGGTATAACCTTGCCGAACCCCGCCAGCGTCGGACTACACGAGTCCATTGGATTCGAGCGTCTGGGGGTCTACCGCGACGTCGGGTACAAGTTCGGAGATTGGCACGATGTTGGGTGGTGGCAGCTGTCCCTTAAGGAGAAGAGCGGTCCGCCAGACCCACCAACGCCGATATCGGACGTAGTTGAGTCAAAGGCGTGGCAAGAGGCGATTGATGAAGGGCTGGGTCTGCTGCGGTTGTAACGGCTAGATCACCAAGACGTAAAAAGGGCATCCCGGTTTCGTCGGGTTGCCCTTTTTGATTCGCGATTCCGGAATAGAGGTTTACGCAGAGACCGTACCACGCCCCCAGTTGTTGGGGATGTTGAGCAGTCCTGAGTCCAGGTTGGCCACATCGCTCTGGCCGCAGAAGTCCATGACTCTGCCTACCTCTTCCCGAAGCAGTTCCAGGATGTTGTGAACGCCATCTTCGCCATCGGTGGCCAGGCCCCAGAACAGGGGCCGGCCGATGCCCACGGCCTTGACGCCCATGGACAGGGCCTTGAGAACATCGCTGCCGCGGCGTACTCCCGAGTCCAGGTATACTTCGCAGTGGCCTTTAACGGCGTCGACGATCTCGGGAATCATCTCGATGGCGCCCATGGTCTGGTCCAACTGCCGTCCGCCGTGGGTGGAAACCAAGATGCCTTCTACTCCCATGTCGGCGGCAATCTTGGCGTCTTCGGCGATCCTGACTCCCTTCAAGACCAGGGGCAGAGAGGTAAGGCCGCGGAGCCATTCCAAATCTTTCCAGGTGATGGGGTCGGCCCGGGAGACGTCCCAACCGGGGGTATCGTCGGTGCCGCTGATCTCATTTCGGGCCAGGCCCAGGTCCCGGAAGTTGCCCAGCTCCAGTTTGCGCTCAAACTGGTTGCGCAGGTCCCTTTCTTTAGGACTGGGAACGGGAGTATCGACCGTCAATACGATGGCTTTGAAACCCGCTTCTTCGGCGCGGTGCACCAGCATCTCGGTGAGAGCGGCGCCGCGGTGGTAAAGCTGGAACCAGAGAGGCCCGGTGGCGGCCTCGGCAACCTCTTCCATACTACAGTTGGAGGCTGTGCTCAGCATCATCAGGGTGTTGGACCGGCCGGCGGCCCTGGCGGTGGCGACCTCGGCGTCGGGATGGGCTACCCCGTGGCTGCCGGCGGGACAGACAAAGACCGGAAAGCTCAGGTCCTCCCCCAGCATAGTTGTCGAGATCTTCCGTTCTTCAACGCTGCGCATGAACCGCGGCCGCAGGGTCAACTGGTCAAATGCACTTCGGTTCCGCTTGGTGGTGAATTCGTCCATGGCGCCGGCATCGATGAAATCCCAGGTATCGTGGGGCAATGCCAGTTGCGCCCTGGCTTCATAGTCGTAAAGATTGATGGGTTCGTTCGCCATCGGGTCCTCCTAAAATTCTTTGGCTTGGAGTAACGCGCCACACATTGAGAGATACTGCAGTGAGGTCAAAATCGGACTTACTGTAACCTGAACGAAGATTGGTGGCAAGTATGGGCGGGCTCCTGGGTAGTTATAGCAGAGCCGGGTAGCGAAATGTCTCGCCGAAATGTCATCCTGATCCTTCCGCGGACGGACAAGGGTCTGCCAAGTAGAGTATGGAAGATTCTGAGGCCACAGCCGAAGAATGACATTGTTGTGGTGTCTTGCCCCTCTCTAATGTCACCCTGAGAGAAGCGAAGGGTCTGCCGATTAGAGCTTGGAAGATTCTTCGGTCGCGGCCCCAGAATGACATTGCTGTTAGGTTTTGTTCCTTTCTGATGTCACCCCGAGAGAAACGAAGGGTCTGCTAAGAAGAGCTTGGAAGATTCTTCGGCTACGGCCTCAGAATGACATTGTTGCAATGTTGGTCCTAACCTGTGGCCCTTATCCTTCCGCGAAAGGATAGGCGTCACATTGCTCTGGCGAAACGCGCTTGACCCGAAAAAGGGATTCCTCGTCGCTACGCTTCTTGGAATGACAGAAATCGAACAAGCCATTTTGAAAAGCCAGAACCCCAAAAGAAGAGTGGGCGGACCAAGTCCGCCCACTCTTCTTTTTAGAACGCTGGTCTACCGGTAGGTATCTAGCGCGCGTAGCGCCCTACGCTTCCTGGCTGGCCGAGATCGGAATTACGCCGGGGAGCCACCATTTCTCCCAGGTCTCGTCCACTTTGTCTTGGAAGTGTTTGATGTCTTCCGGAGTGAAGTGGGCGAAGCGGCCCTGGCGCATCAGGTAATCTTCCACGGGCTTCCGCTTCCGGATACCCTTGGCGATCGCCCGGCTGGGGCCGTTCAGGGTCAACTCACCCTCGATGATCTCGTATTGGACCCAGATCCCTGTCTCGATGGACAGCATCCCCAATTCGTGGGAGTACTTGGGGTCATAGTCCCAGCCCTTGGGACAGGGGTCTATGCTGTGGATGAAGGTTGGGCCGCCGATGGTCAGGGCGCGGCGAATCTTGTTATTGAAATCCAATCCGTAAGAACCGCAGGCGGTGGCCACGTACTTAACGTTGGGATGGCCAACGGCGAGCATGGGGGCCATGTTCTTCTTCCAGCGGTTGTTCATGATCCGGGTCTCTTTACCGGGTGGGCTAAACGTGGTGTTGGCGCCCCACGGCGTGCCGCCCGAAGCCTGGATATCGGTGTTGGCGTAAGACTCGTTGTCATAGCAGAGGATCAACAAATTGTATTCCTCGTGCTGCAGGGCCGCTGAGATGGCGGAGAGGCCCATGTCCATGCCGCCGCCATCGCCGCAGAAGGCAATGACGTTGATGGGTTCCTTCTGCATCTTGCCTTTGCGCATCATGGCAGATAGGCCTGCGGCGGTGCCGGTGGCGGCGGAGCCGGATGACCCAAGCTGAGTGTGCATCCAGGGCACGACCCAAGGTGTGCTGTAGTAGGTAGTGTTGGCCACGTACATGCAGCCGGTGCTGCCCAGCACGATGGTCCGAGGGCCGGCGGCTTTAATCATCAACCGCATCACCAGGGCCGATTCGCATCCCTGGCAGGTCCGGTGACCGGAAGAGTACAACTCCTCCAACTGAATGTTCTTGACTCCCTTTACCGGGGGAAGTTCTTGCAGAGTAGCCATTATGTTTACTCCCTTACCGCGACCCAGGTGGTCTCTTGCTCGATTTTACCAGTTTCGATGGCTGTTTGGGTGGTTTCTACTATCTGATCTATATCGCGAACCATGACCTCCCTACCGCCCAGCCCTGCGATGAAGTTCAACATCATGGGCCGGTCGTCCAGGGTGTACAGGGTGGACCGAAGCTCGTGGAACAGGACCCCGGCGAAAGACGGAGAGCCGTAAGAATAGTCGCGGTCGATGACCGCCACGCCCTTGGCCTTGCCCAGAACGGCCCGGATCTCTTCGGCCGGGAAGGGCCTGAAGAACTTGACGCGTAGGAATCCGACCTTCTTGCCGGCCTCCCGCATGCGGCGTACGGCTACCCTGGTCGGCATTGCTAGTGTACCCATTCCGACCAAGATTATCTCCGCGTCGTCGCACATGTACTCTTCGATGAACGGGCTGGGGTCGCCCCGTCCGAATATCTCCCGGAACTCGTCATGGGCCTCTTGGATCACGCCGGAGGTCCGGCGCATCGCTTCGTCGGTTTGCTTCCGAATCTCCATCAGCCAGTCCTCGTTCACTTGAGGGGCCACGGTGATCGGGTTGTCCGGGTGCAATTGCAGCGTGCCGCGCTGATAACTGGGCAAGAACCTGTCCACCAGGTCTTTGGACGGGACCTGCACGATCGCCTGCGAGTGAGTCAGGAATGAGCCATCGCAGCTCAGAGCAAATGGCAACAGGACCCGAGGGTCCTCGGCCACTTTCCAGGCGATCAACGCCATGTCCAGCGCCTCTTGAGCAGTGGCAACCCAGTAGAGGTGCCAGCCCAGGTCTCGGACCGCCATGGCGTCGTTGTGCTCAACCCCGAAGGCGCCTGGGTCGTCCAGCGCGCGGTTGCCGACCATGGCCACCACGGGCATCCGAAGCCCGGCGGTGACGGTGATGGCTTCAAAGGCGTAGAACCAGCCCACGCCGCTGGAGCCGGTGAAAGTACGAGCGCCCACCGCGGAGGCATGCTTCACGATCTCAAACTGAGAGTGCTCACTTTCGGCAATGATGAAATCGAAGTCGAAAGCGCCGTCAGCCTTGAGACGCGCCACGTATTGCATCACCGTGTCATAAGGCCGGATGGGGTATGCGGTGATCACGTCGACGTCGGCGAGGGCGCAGGCGATGCCGATGGCTTCACTGCCGCTGATCAGTTCCTCGGTGGACTCTTGAAAGAGCGCTGCCTGTGCGGTGGCCATTAGGCTTCCTCCATCTCGTTGATCTCGTCGGCGTATCCGCCGACGTGGTGGAAACCGTGGGTCCTGGTCTCTGATTTTTGATTCTCAACCAGTACCGTCATCCACTTGTTGTAACCGTCTTTGTCTTTTTGCCAGGCTTCCCATTGGCTGTCGTTGTCGTTGAATTCGGACTCGCCGACCATGGTCACACAGTCGGGTACCGGACAGACGGCTTCGCAGACGCCGCAGCCGCAACACGATTCCATGTTGGCGTCATACAGGCCGTCTGGGGTAACGTCGAAACAGGTGTCGGGACATTGCAGCCAGCAGAGGGTGCACTTGATACAGGTCTCGAAGTTGATCACCGGCCGCATGGACCGGGTGCTCCACTTCTTGAAGACCTTGCTGCGGCCGGGGACGTAACCCTCGTCGCCGCCTCCGTAGCCGGTACCCGCGGGAAGGGCGCGGATCACCAGCCCCTCTTCCATGGTCTTCCAGCCCGGCATGTCGAAGCTGAAAGGGGTCTCCGAGTTGCCCTCACCTGGTTCCACTGGCCGAGTGACAGACCGGTCGAACGCCTTTTGGGCCGAGGCGACCTTGGTGTCGCTGCCGGTTTGGTCTTGGATAGTTTCCAACATGGCCTTTAGGCTGACCAGATCGGGGCAAACCTTACACAGCGTGCCCAGTATCCGCATGTCGGTATGGTCGTCTTTGTAGACCCAGAGACCGGAGAAACTCACGGTGCTGGGGATGATGGCCAGGTCGTATGGCGTTTCCTTCTGGTGAATGTCCTCCAGCAAGGAATCAGCACTCTGACGTGAGGTCACGATGAGAGTGCCGCCGGCCTTGGTCAACTCGTTGATCGGTTGCAGACCGTACCAGGCCCAGGACTCGATGCCCTTGCACATCGCATCGTCGACGTTGATCGTGACGTCGACGTTTTTGGCTTCGTAAACGGCCAAACTCTCTTCGAGTTCCAGCGCCGTGTCGCAAACGATCGCGAATTGCTTGGCTGGGATGCCGTTCCTTTCGGGAGAGTCGCTGTAGCGGCCAAAGGCTGTGCCGATCTTGCCGTCTTTCCGGGCGGCGAAAACTATGTTTCGGACGATGTTCCGGGCCAGAGTCCGCTGGAATATGCCCCGGTACACCACTTCCACAGCTAGAGTAGCCATAGGTATCCTCCTCAGCTTTGGGTTATCAGGTTATCGCTATTCGGTTGTTGCCCCGGCGGGGTAGACCGCAGACGGCTCCACCGCCGTTAGATGATGTTCCATGGCCGACCGCGCACCCAGATGGTCTCGCGCCTGGACCATTTCCAGTATCTGACGATGCGAGTCCAAAGACCGCTGGGGCCGGCCCGGTTGTTGCAATGATTGGTCCCGAGATTGGCGCAACACGTCTTCAACAGCGCTCACAACTTTGACCAGCGCTGTGTTATGCGTGGCCGTGGCCAACGCGAAGTGGAATTCGGTGTCGGCGTCAACTCCGGTCTCGCCCTCCATGATCTGCCGCTGCTGTTCAACCAAGATCGCCGAAAGCCGGTCCACGTCTTCAGGTGTGGCCCGCTTTGCCGCCAATGCCGCCAGTTGGGGTTCGAGCAGGTGGCGGACCTCAAAGATGTCATGGAGCTGGGCATCGCTCGTCCCGAATGACGAGGTCATCAGCGTCGTTACGGCGTCCAGACTCTGGGTGTTGATGAAGGTACCCGAACCGGGCTTGCTCACGGCCAGCCCCTGGAGTTCCAAGGTCCTGATGGCCTCTCTGACAGAGCTCCGGCTTACCTTTAATTGCTCAGCCAGCACCCGCTCCGCCGGTAATTTGGACCCATGCTCCAGAGACCCTTGTTTGATCAAGGCGTGGAACCGCTCCACGATAGCCTCGTGGAGCCGCTGGCCCTGTAGGTTCGGCAATTCCGACTGCATTGTCAAGGAGAGAATCCCGCTGGTTATAAAGTGGTCTGACCAATTATCCGTTTGGCGAAATTATACACCCAGCCTAGGCGTTGTCAAGGCTTGAAAATTCAGCAGGAGCGGCCTGATTTTGAGTGCCGGCAGGTTTACAATAACTGTTGAACTGACGCGCTACTTTGTATGACCCAAGGCGTGGCCTGGGAGTATAATCGCCGCGTAACAACCGGCCCCGGATACGGGGTCATTTCGAGGTACGCTCAATTTGCAGGACGTGATAGTGGTGGGCGCCGGCCCCGCCGGCAATAACGCCGCCCTCTCCTTGGCATCCCAGGGTTACGGCGTTAACGTGATCGACTCCAGAGAAATCATCGGCGACAAACTCTGCACCGGATTGGTCGGAGAGGAATGTTTTCGCCGTTACCCCATAGACTCCAGTCTGGTCTACCGCGAGATCAGCGCCGCCAATGTGATTTCTCCATCCAACCAGGTTGTGAGGTTTGAGACCCCCAACCCGGTGGCGAGAGTAGTCAACCGCGTGGCTTACGTAGCGTCATTCGCCGACCGGGCCAGGGAGGCAGGCGCCGAGTATCTGCTGGGCCATCGAGTGGTCCGCCTAGAGCAACACAAAGACCGGGTGTCGGTGGTAACTGACAACGGCACGACTGATGCCAGAGCATTGGTTTTGGCTGCCGGGTTCGGCTCCCAATTGAACCGCCAATTGGGCCTGGGGGAACCTTCCGATTATGTGGTGGGGGTCCAGGCACTGGTGCAGACCGAAGGTGTCGACGAGGTTGAAGTGTATCTGGGCCGGGACGTTGCCCCCGGATTCTTCGCCTGGCTGGTGCCGACTCAGCCCGGATATGCCCTGGCTGGTTTGCTGGTGCGCAAGAACGCGCCGGAACGGTTCGCCAGATTCGTCTCCGCTAGGCAGGTGGAAGGGAAGATCACGGAACTGGTGGACAAACCCGTTTGCTGGGGCATCCCGCTGCGGCCCCTGCGCAAGACCTACGCCGACCGTGTAGTGGTGGTGGGTGATGCGGCCGGACAGGTGAAGCCGACAACCGGAGGCGGAATCTTCTACTCCCTCATGGCCAGTGACGTTGCCTCCAACACCCTGCAGCAGGCCCTGCGCGACGATAAACTATCAGCCCACCGTTTAGCTACCTATCAGAAAGGGTGGAAGAACCTTTTATCCAATGAATTGGAAGTAGGGTACTCCGCCCGCCGGGTGTTTGAATTCTTAGGCGACAATCACATCAGCGCTCTGATCTGCCAGGCTGGCAAGAACGGCTTTGTCTCGGAATTGGCTGCCTCTCCCGATGTGTCGTTTGATTGGCATAGCTCAATGATTGGGAAGATCATGGGGCACCCGACCCTGGGCGGCGTTCTACGATTGGTGAACCCACTGCTGGCGCGAGTGGCAAAACCGCCCGGGCCGGCTGAGATCTTTACCCCCGAGCCAGCGGAGGCATCGTCAACCGAAGCCTCCATAGCTAAAACGGGCACCCCGGTCTAATCTGGACGATCACAACTCCAAACGATCAAAGGTCCTCGAACCTCGACGGTGGATCTTATGACCCAGCGGCTCCGATTGGTCCGTCTCACCCTGGTGTTTATATCCTTGAGCATGCTGATCACCGGCATGCTGGGGCCGGCGCTGGCCCGCGCCCAAGGGCCGAATTCCCCCCATGTCCTGGTCATGACCGTCGATGGAATCATCAACTCCGTGAAAGAGGGGTTCATCTCCCGGGCCATCGACCAAGCTGAGGAAGACGGCGCTGAACTCCTCATCATTCAATTGGACACGCCTGGGGGACTGCTCAGTTCAACCAGGGAAATCGTTGAACTGCTACTGGAGTCGCCGGTCCCGGTGGCGATCTACGTATCGCCCAAGGGCGCCAGGGCCGGCTCGGCAGGCACTTTCATCACGGCGGCTGGTAACTTCGCGGTGATGGCCCCTGGGACCAACATCGGCGCTGCCACCCCTATATCCGCCACCGGTGAGGACCTAGAAGACACTCTCGCCAGCAAGGTGGAGAACGACGCCGCGGCATTGATCAGGAGCATCGCCCAGACGCGGGGCCGTAACGAAGACAAGCTGGAAGAGACCGTCCGGTCCGCGGCTTCTTATTCAGCCCAGGAAGCTTTGGCCGACAACGTAGTGGACCTGATAGCCGAAGACCTGGATGACCTATTGGCAAAGCTGGATGGGCTCACCGCGGATACATCCCTGGGAATGGTTGTGCTTGAGACCGAAGGTTTGGAGATCCGTACCATCGAGAAGAATATCCTAGAGCACTTCTTGGAGTTCATCTCCGACCCGAATGTGTCGTTCATATTGCTGACGGTTGGCGGACTGGGAATCGTGGTCGAAATGTTCAACCCCGGACTGGTCGCGCCGGGAGTCGTGGGGGTGATCTGCCTGCTGCTGGCCTTCTTGGCCCTGGGCAACCTGCCGGTCAATTGGGCCGGGGCGGTGTTTATAGTCCTGGCCTCGGTTTTGATAATGCTGGAAGTGGTGGTGGCGGGGTTTGGGATATTGGGCGTGGGCGCTATCGTCAGTCTGATGGTTGGCGGCCTGTTGCTGTTCACCCAATTCGGCGACTCATCGCCAACGCTGCCATCGATCAACGTGAACCGGTGGCTATTGTCGGGCACCGGCGGCGTCGTTGGCCTGGCCCTGGTGTATGTCGTTGGGCTGGCCTATCAGTCTCGCAAAGAAGGACCACCGGAGAAGGCGTCGGTCCTGACCGGCATGCTTGGCAGGGTGACCGGCGAACTGGCGCCCAAGGGGATCGTCATGGTGGGAAATGAAACCTGGACAGCGGTAAGTGAAGATGATACTGTGATTCGAATCGGTGAACCGGTTGAGGTCAGGAGTGTAGAGGGCCTTATTTTGACGGTTTTTCGACGGATTGATCCAGAAACGCAAGAAAACTCGTAATACATCCAGGCAACTCGCAAATTAATCCAACGCCTGGCACATAGGGAGGAAGCCATGGCAGCTGGAATTGTACTGGTACAGCAATACCAACGGATGATCGTGCAAAAGTTTGGTACATACGTCGGCACCCGGCGGTCTGGGTTGCATTTCCTTGTTCCGTTTGTCTACCACGGGACCAAGGTTGACCTGAGGGAGCGGGTGACACGGGTGCCAACCCAGAAGTACATCACCGCCGACAACGTGGTGGTGGACATGGACTTCGTCATCTACTACCGGATAATGGAGGAATACGCCGAGCGCGCGGTCCTGGAGATCCAGAATTTCGAGTTGGCCGTGGTGAACCTGGCCTTCGCCACCTTGAGAGCGGTGATCGGCTCCACAACGCTGTCCGAGGCCCTGGCGGAAAGGGAGCGCATCCGGGACGCCCTCCAGGTGCGGATGGACGAGGTCACCGAGCGGTGGGGGGTTAAGATCTCCCAGGTGGAGATCAACGAGATCGACCCGCCTCCCGGCGTGAAAGCGGCCATGGAACGGGAGAAATCGGCGGAAGCGATCAAAACAGCCGACATCACCGAGTCCGAGGGCGCCAGGCAATCTCAGATCAATATCGCCGAAGGCGAGAAACGTGCGGCCATCCTGACGGCCGAAGGCGCGCGCCAGGCGGAGATTCTCATGGCGGAAGGTGAACAGCAGGCTGCCGTACTCAGGGCCCAGGGATTCAGCGAAGCCCTGGAACGCATCAACGCTGTTGCCAGCAACGCCGACGGCCGGACCATGAGCCTCCAATATTTTGAGACACTGAAATCCCTGGGCGAGAGCCCGTCAACCAAATGGATCTTCCCGATGGAGTTCACATCCATGCTGGGCAATTTCCTGGGCATGGGCGGCAACCAGGGCAACGAAGACAGCAACTCCAAATAGCGCCAAGTCCAATAATCAGCCAAGGATCGTATACAACGAAAGCCCGCCCTTCCATCTTCGGAAGGGCGGGCTTCTTCGTAAGAACCTATGGCGCTATTTCGGCTGAATCAGTCCATAATTCCCGTCCCCGCGGAGATATATGACGCTGAGCTTGTCCGATTCGGAATCCAAGAACATGTAGAAATCGTGGCCCAGAAACTGCATCTGGGCCGCCGCCTGCTCGACGCTCGTCAGCTCCATATCGAACTCTTTTAGCCGGACCACCTGACCACCGGCGAAAACTTCAGTAGACCCTGTTGCGCCGTTGTTGGCAATCTCCTCGGGGGCTTCGTCCCCAACGCCGCCGCGGCCTGCGAGACGGCTCCGCTCGCTGCGGTAGGCATGGCTCTTGAACCGTTCGATCTGCCGGTCAAGGGTCTTGGCCACCGAGCTCACTGCTGATTTTGTGGTGGCGGCCCGCTGCTGGGCTCGCAACAACGTCCGGCCCACGTGCAAAGTTACCTGAGCCACTATCCGGTCGTTGTGCGACCGGGTTGCTTCGAAAGCCAACTCCACAGTCACATTTGTGATACCCGGTAGATGGCGGTCGATGAGATTAAGTTTGCTTTCGACGTGCTCCCGGACCGTATCGTCAATCTCCAGATTCCGTCCGTATATATGCAGTTCCAAATCTCAAACCTCCTGCGTCGGGTCTGCCGATTCCGATCGAAACCCGCTATTGATTCCCACGATTAACCAAAAATAGTTGGGCCGCTCGGTGATAACAAGCGTCATTGTTCCCAAACGATATGGCCATGCGGCTCAGCCATTCGCTGCCAGGTCAGCGGGGGCCTCCGTTGATCGAAAAAATAGAGGCCTAAGCCCAGGTCGGTTGATCCGGGCTTGGGCCTCTTAGTAGGCCTTGTTCGGGGTCCGGCGCCCCGGATCAGTTCGGCAGCTTGGGCAGGACGAGAATGCCCTCCTCAGGGTCGCCCAATACGTCGGTCTTAGATTGAGCGTGAAGCTGTCCGGTGTAGGCGTTGATTATCGCATCGCAAGTATTCCGGTCCAGGTCGTCGGCGTGCCGTTCCATCCCAAAAACCAGCGGTGTGAGATGGCCGATCATGTAACTGACACTGATGGCGCTGTTCTTTGGCGGCACCTTGTCGCCGAAGAGCAACATCTTGGTGGCGTGAGGGTATACCTCGATCACGTTGTGTCCCGATTCCCGGAGGATCTTGCTTAGGTGTATCCCGCGGTAGATCAGGTCCCTGATGATGGAACCTTTGTTGGTGTAGAAGCAACTGATCCCCATCTTGGCCAGTTCGAGCTCAAGCAGACGGCCCTTCCTGTCAGACACCGAGAACTTACAATCGCAGGCCTGGTCCAAGCAACAAAAACCGGATGGCAGGTTCAGAGGGGCGCCGATGGCCACCAGGTCTGGCTGGAGGGCGTCCACCAACTTAGTCAGTTCGCTATCTTCGTAGAAACTGCTAAGCTCGGTCAGATGGGACTGGGTATCTAAGATTGCGATGGAAGATGGCTTCTTTGCGGACGCCCTTAAATCAACACCTAGAACTGACATTACGAATCTCCACGTCCGTGAATCGGATAGTTCAGTGCTCCCCGGCCCCGCTGTAGGGGCAAGTTTACGCAGGGAAGATCCAGTGGAGTTGCCCGGCCGCACCGGCGTATCTATCCAGGCCCGCTAACGGGAGTTACGCCTTTGGTGTATCAGGCCAGTCTGCCGAAAAAAGAGATGATTCCAGGTACTCCAAGGCTGCGGAGTACGGATCAGCTTTTTTCGCCGATACCTGCTCCAAAATAGCAATAAGGTCTGGGTCGTTTACCACTCTGTTACGAAGACGCTGCGCCAACACCTCTTCCACTGCCTCTAAGAACTCCGCCCTGCGCTGTCTTCCGCGGCGGACCTCAAGGTCGCCGCTGGTGGTCTGGTACTGTCGGTGGTCCTGGATCTTACCCCAAAGATCCTCGATGCCCTGCCCGGTATGAGCTGTTGTCAGCAACACCGGCGGGCTCCACTCGGGACTGGCTGCGGCCAAGTGGAGCATCCCAGTGATGGCCCCGGCCATCCGGTCTGCCCCTTCCCGGTCCGCTTTGTTCACCAGGAAAATGTCGGCTATTTCCATCACCCCGGCTTTCAGCGTCTGGATAGCGTCGCCCGACTCGGGATTCATCGCTACCAGGACGGTGTCCGCCACGCTGATGATGCCTAGCTCGGTCTGCCCAACGCCCACGGTCTCGACCAATATCAGGTCAGTACCGGCGGCATCGAGGGCCCGAACCATGCTTTTGACGATTCGGGGCAGGCCACCCGCTTGGCCTCTGGTGGCTACGCTGCGGATATATACCCCGGAATCCAGGTAGTGGCGTTGCATTCGGATGCGGTCGCCCAGTATGGCGCCGCCACTAAATGGGCTGGTGGGATCGACAGCTATGATGCCTACTGTTGAGCCTGTCTCCCGCACCAACTGAGTCAGGTGGTCAACAATTGTGCTCTTTCCTGCGCCGGGAGGACCGGTGATCCCCACCGTGTAAGCCCTTCCGGTATGCCCGTCCACCACCTTCATTGCTTCGGCGGCTGCCGGGTCTCCCCTTTCCAACAGGGTGATCAACCTTGATAGCGCCCTTTGTTCGCCAGCCAATAGTCTTTCGGCAATCTCGGACATTGGTTAGGCGCTCCGCGGGGCGGCGCCAGGGGGCAAGAAATTCACTGTTGAACCTGCTCGGAATCTAGCACCGGCTAGGCACACCGTCAAGACTGAGTATTGGATAATCGATGATGAGGAATATCGCATGTCAGGGATGGAATCACAGTCCTTGATCACGGTCCTTTTTGGCCAAAGAACCGGGGTCGCCATACTGAATCCGTGAACGATTACGGGCTTCCGTTATGTAAAGTTCCGCGGTATCGATTAAATCGGATTGTCCGGCCCGGCGTCACGGTCGATAAAATCAAGAAGTTTCCCCAGCGAGTTTGGTTATCGAACGACAGAGTCAAGGAAAAGGCGGGGCATAATATACCGAGTTGGCGCTGAGATCCGGAGGAGCAGGCAGTTCTGGACAGGTCCAACCCAGCTTAATGGTGGAACTGCTGATGGCTTTCGAACCCCACGGCGTCGGCGGCCAGCAGCAGGTCAGGGCGGTTGCCCCACCGCTTTAGGAAGCGTCCGAAGTTCTTCCTGCTGAGTTCGTCGCGTTGGGTGTCGTCCAGCTCCGTCCACTGGCGGTGCTCGTGGCGGACCAGGGGCAGGCTGGAGTCGGCGACCACTCGTAACCCCTTGTCCTTGAACTGGAAGCAATAATCGATGTCCAGGTTCCGGTAGAAACGGAAGCACTCGCGCATCAGGCCAACGTTGTTGACCTCTTCCCGGCGGAAAGCCATGCAATACGCCTGCATGGCGTCGGCGTCTCCGCTGTCCACTTCTTCGTGGAAATGCTGCATGTCGGGAGTGCTGAGTCCCCAGGGACCGAAGATGCCAACTGTCGGATCGCTCAGTTGCTCGGCGATGGTGTCCAGGATATTTCCGGTGATCTCCGCCGAACCGTCCAATACCACGATGTTACGGCCTCGGCTCTGCTTCAGACCGATGTTCTTGCTGGCGGCGTCGCCGATGACGTGGTCGCAGTGGACCACCCGGAGCTCTGGATGCTCAGCCAGCATCTCTTCCAGCAATTCCCCGGTGCCGTCCGTGGAGCCGTTGTCGATGACGATGGCTTCCACCGAGTGGCTGCCGGTGTGATTCAGCATTCCCTCGATACAGCGCTTGACGTCGCTGGGATATCCGTAGGCGTTCAATACAAAGGTGAAGTCAAGCTCAGCGGGCTGGTCGAGATATGACTCGATTTCTCTGGATGAAGAAACAGAGGCCCACTTCTCCTGCCGAAGTTCTAGTGGAGTCTTCGGCCGCGCCCGCGTCCCGGCGGCCGTGTCCAGCACGATGTAGCCGTCCGAGGCTAATTGGCCCCGCATCTCATCGGCGGCGGCATAGTCGGATTGCTCCCGGTGTCCACCCCGGACCTCTAGAGTCTTGGTGATTCCGCTGGCTACCGCGTTTTCGGCTGCGGACTTATCCAGGTCCAGTCCGAATATCTCGTCGAATTCCAGCAGCAGGTCCATCTTGGCGCGGCCCGGCAGTTCTGACCGGACCATCTCCCAAGTCAGAGCCAACGCGCGCGGCAGGTCCAAGTCCGATTCGACGGCATCCCAGAACCTTTGCCGGTATTCATGGGTCTGCGCCGTGTGTCCATTGGTTTCCGGCTCCTGACTCCATAGCCAGATCCTCTCCCGCAAGCCGGTGAGGGCCTTCTCCGCGGCCTTCAGAGATGTGAACGTGAAGTTCATGCGGTGGCGGTAAAGGATCGTCATGCAGAGGTACCGGAAGGAAAGGGGCGAGAACCCCCGTTCGATCAGCTCTTCGATGAGGAAGACGTTGCCGGCGGATTTGGCCATCTTGGCGCCGTCGGCCAGTAGATGCTGGGCGTGGATCCAGTAATTAACGTGTCGGTGGCCGAAGGCGGCCTCGCTCTGGGCGATCTCGTCTTCGTGGTGCGGAAAGACGTTATCGACACCGCCGGTATGGATGTCGAAACTCTCCCCAAGATACTTGGAGGCCATGGCGGAACATTCAATGTGCCAGCCAGGGAAGCCGGCCCCCCAGGGGCTGTCCCATTTCACGTCCCGACCCGGCTCGGCGGCCTTCCAGAGGGTGAAATCCCTGGGGTCGCGCTTCAGCGGGTCAACCTCGGAACGGACGCCTTCCAACAGGTCGCCGCCGACATTGTTGGAGAGCTTGCCGTAGCCTTCAAAAGAGGGAACATCAAAATACAGGTTGCCGCCCTTCTCGTAGGCATGCCCGTTGGCAACCAAGGCTTCATTGATCGCGATCATCTCAGGGATATGGTGGCTAGCCCAGGGAAATACGGTCGCTTCCATGATGTTTAGGCGGGCTTCGTCGCGGAAGAAACGCCCGGCGTACACATCGGCGATCTCCTGGATCGTTTTGCCCTCGGCCAGCGCGGCATTTATCATCTTGTCGCCGCCGGTCTCGGCCAATTCCTGGCGCATGTGACCGACGTCGGTGATGTTCTTGATGTGAGTTACCTGCATACCGCTGTGTATCAAAGAACGGCGGACCCAATCGGCCATGAGGTATGTGCGTAGGTTCCCGATATGGGCGTCGCGATACACGGTGGGACCGCAGGTGTACATTTGGATGACCCCTGGCGTGGTCGGCTGAATCTTTTCAACCCGTTTTGCCAAGGTGTTGTAGATGCGGAGCAAAGGGTCCTCTTCTACCTGAGGCTACGCTTGAAAGCGTTGCGCCAGTTTAGCACGTTCCAGCGGCGGCTGCCATACGGAATCTCGGTTATCTTCCCCCCGATCATCAGATATACCAATGAAACCGGACTTCCTACGCGGAAATCCCGGCAGGTTTCACGCCTGCGAAGTCGCTTAGCTTCAGCCATTGAGGAAAGGCGTCAACGTGGAAGGTTAGGCCGTCCAATTCGATTCGGCCGTCATCCAGGCATTCCGCCAAAGACGCCATTCCCATCCAAACTTTGTGGATGGCGATGACTGGAGCGCCGGTTCCTCGACATCCAAGCCGCCCGCTACCACCCCATCCAGGAGCCCAAGCAGCACCGGCTCAGCGGCCGGACCCCATAGCTGTGTGGTGCAAGCGGTCGAAATATGGGTTATTCGCATCAACCAATCCCCTTCCGCCGGCCATCCGTAGGGGCAGGTTTCTAACCTGCCCTGGTTTATACCCAGATTCTCTTTGAAAGGCACGGTATTTCAGGCATGCCAAGAAAACGCTGGGTCCTAAGGTGTTGGAACTAAGGAGCGTTTTGGACCACAGTCAGGGTGGATTGAAAACCCACCCCTACGGGTTCGGTATGTACTACCGGAGAAACCTGGAACGTGGCATGGCGCGTGCCCACTCACGTGAGTTCAGGAATTTGGGGATTGTCGCGCTTAATCGTCCGTATTCCTGGCCGGGGCGAACAGATAGAGGATCGCTAGCATCAGCGCCGTGCCGCCGATGGAGGCGATGTAGAGGCCGGAACCCACCGCCATCCCGATGGTAGCGGTAGCCCAGATGGTCGCGGCGGCGGTTAGCCCCGAGGTGCTCGTGCCGCTGCGCAGGACGGTGCCCGCGCCCAGGAATCCTACGCCGGTGACGATCTGGGCGGCGACCCTGGACTGGTCCGCAGTCTCGAATCCGAAAGCGGAAATGATCGTGAATAGCGCGGAGCCACCGGTCACCAGAGACAACGTCCGCAGCCCCGCGGGTTTGTCGGAGCTGCGCCGCCGTAGCCCACTGCAGCGCCAAAGACAGCCGCCAAGACCAGCCTGATGGCTATCTCGATCTCCTCGCGCGCGGTGAGTGTAAAGATATCTTCCAATTGGATATCCCTAGGCTTGGTGCTGGACCACTGCTCCGGACAGTTTCATGGACTCGATCTCCTCGCCCGTATACTCGGCCTCGCTGAGGATCTCGTCGGTCTCCGCTCCCAACAAGGGCGTGGGTCTTCCGACTCGCATGGGAGTTTCGGAGAGTTTGGCCACGCTGCCCAGGTGATCGGCCTGGCCGTATCCGGGATGGTCCCGGCTCACGATGAGGCCCGCCTTACGGATATCAGCGTCGTCTCGGAAGTCGGCCACCTGACGGTTAGCCATCACGCTCACCCCGGTGGGACTAATTATTTCCGCCCATTCCGCCCGAGGTTTTCCCACTAGGACTTTGGCCAGCGACTGGGTTAGGGCTTCGTCGTCGCCTTCTGCCAATTCGGAGAATCCGGGAAGAGCGGTGAGCCGCCCCCAGGCTTCGTCGTCGGGACAGTGGAGGTACATCCAGCCGTCGGCGGCTTCATAGAGGCGGGATTTGGCAGAGAACCCGCGAACGCCCAAACCCTCGGGTTCATCCCGCTGGTAGCCTTCGTAGTCCAGGAAGTAGGGCGTCTGAAGGAGTCCGGCAGTGAGAGCCAGGCCGCTGTTCACCGATTGGCCCTTTCCGGTGCGGTTGCGCTCGTGCACGGCCAGGGCCACAGCGTAAGCACCCATCAATCCAGTGCCATAGTCGTTCATGGGGTATGGGAGCAGTTTTGGGGTCCCATCACGGCCGCCGCGCCTTACCTGGATGCCGCTGGTTGCTTGGGCCAATTGTTCCCAGCCAGCCCGCTCGGCCCAGGGGCCGTCGTATCCGAAGGCGTTCAACGACGCGTGGATGATGTCCGGCTTGTGTTTTCTCATCTGGTCGTAGCTGATGCCCAAGCGGGCCAGAGTGGAGGCACGGCTGTTCTCCACCACCACATCGGCGGTTTCGAGTAGCTTGTAGAAGACAGCCAGCCCCTCTGGCGTTTTGAGATTGATATTTATGCTGCGTTTTCCGCGGTTGACGTCAGTGTTTCCGGCGATGTCGTAAGGACGCGACGGGTCGTCGATCTTGATGACCTCGGCGCCAAATTCGCCCAGGGTGCGGCCGCAGGTCGGTCCGGCCAAAACGATGCACAGGTCCAGCACCCGGATGCCCTCCAGAGCGCCCATGATATTTTCGCTGGCATCGGGGAATGTCACTTCCCGTCCCGGCCCATTCGCTTCGGCCAAGATCTCTGACGTGTGTTCTCCCAGGGTGGGGGCGCGGCCCTGAATCGCGCCGGGCGTCCCCCTCAGGCGCACCTGGAGTCCCGGTTGCTTCATCCGGCCGTGTTCGGCGTCGTCGATCTCCGTGACCATCTTGCTCTCGATGGCGTGTTCATGGACCAGCCATTCATCGATGGTCTTGCAGACGGTGCCTACGCCTCTAGCGGCGGCGATGTCGTCCTCCCATTGGAATGCTGACCGTTCGAGGAACATCTTTTCGAACCGGTCTTTCCACATGGCGATGGTCTCTGGCGAGACCTCCACGCCGTAAAGACTCTGCAGTTCTTCGACCCACTCGGGCCGCCCGGCAGCGGCCATCAATGAGCCAACGAACACCTGGTACATCCCCTGCGATTGGATGTAGCGGCCGTCGGCGCATTCGTATTGGTGGGCCATGATGTTACGCGGCCAGGCGAAGAGGTCTGGCGGGTCGATGTCGTATAGCTTGACCAGGTGCCGGCCAATGGCCGAGAACATGGCGCTGTGCATGGGAACTTCGATGCGCTGGCCTTTGCCGTTGCGGTCCCGGGCCACCAGGGCCATGGTCACAGAGACCGAGGCCACGATGGCGGCGAAGGTGCTGGCGGTGGGCAGGGGCAGAAACAGCGGTTCCTCGGTGTCGTCATACGGCTGGTAGGTGCCGGTGGTGGCGGAGACGATGCCCTCCCAGCCGCGTTCGTTGCGGTGGGGGCTGTCTTCGCCGAATCCGGGGATGGAGACATACAGCAACCGTGGATTGTCTTTGGTCAGGGTCTCGTAGCCGATGCCGAGGCGGTCGGCCACTCCGGGCCGGTAATTCTCGATGACGATGTCGGCTTTCTTGGCCAGTGCCTGGGCGGTAGCCTGGCCCTCTGGCGTTTTCAGGTCCAAGACCACCGAGCGCTTGCCCCGGTTCCAGGTAGCGAAGGCCGGTTCGCTGCGGGCCGGGTCGCCGCCGGGCCGCTCAACCTTTATCACGTCGGCCCCTTGGTCGCTCAGCAGCATGCCCAACATCGGTCCGGGGATGTATTGCCCGAAGTCCAATACCTGCACGCCGCGTAACGCGCCTTGCGCCTGGGTCCGCTCTGTGGTCGTCATATCAACTGTCCTTATTTTCTTCGCTGTAGTAGGCGTGGGAATCGTAGCAATGGGCTTGCCGACCGTCAACCTCCGGTCAACGGTAAGCTTAATTCACTGCCCGGTGCTCAATCTTAACTATCCGGCCGGTCTTCGCTGACTGGATGACAGATGAGTTGATCTCGGTCGATCTCAGGCCGTCTTCCCCGGTGGCGGCGGGCTCCCGGTCCTCTTTTAACGCGGCGTGGAAATCGGTCAACTCGGCTACGAAGTTGGCCAGGTAGTCGTACTCATAGCTTTCGGTCTGATTGACGGTCTCGCTGACCACCTCCACCGCGCCCATTTGGGCCTCCCAGACGGTGGCCGTGCCGGTGAAGCGGCCGTCGGTCCCATAGATGGTGAAATTGTTCAAAGTGTCTGGGAGCATCCGGCCGCAACTGATGTTGGCGATGGTCCCGTCTTCCAAACGCAGAGACATGCTGGCGATGTGCTCCAACGGTTGAGTGTCGGTCTGGCCGTCGGTCATGGCAGTGACTTCGGTGATCTCCTGGCCCATCACGAAACGGACCAAGTCGAACAGGTGGACACCCAGGCCCATGATCACCGAGCCGCCGCCCATGGCTTCTGGGTCTTCCCACCAGCCGCGCAGGCCGGACCGGGGCAGGTGCTCGGGTTCGCCGCGTTCGCCCCGGCCCCAATGCCCCTGGAGCAGCCGGACGCGGCCTAGTTTGCCGTGGGATACCAGGTCCTTGGCCAGTGAGTGGGCCGGATGGAACCGCAGTTCGAACCCTAGACCCAGCTTCACTCCGTTGGCCTGGCAGACTTGGACCATGGCCAGGGCGTCGTCCACCGAGGTGGCCATCGGCTTCTCGGAAAGCACGTGTTTCCCGGCTTTGGCGGCCTGAACGGTGTGTCCCAGGTGGGCGGCGTTGGGCGAGGCCACGAAGACAGCGTCGATGCGGGAGTCGGCCAGCAGGTCGTCCATGTTGGAATACCCCGCTTCCGCCTCGTGGGTCTCGGCGAAGGCATTGGCCCGACCTTGATCGCGGCTCAAAACTGCTATCAGCTCGGCGTCTGGGGTTAGTCCGATGGCCGGAGCGAGTTTCTGGTGTGGATGCATGCCCGCGCCGATGATTGCCCAACCTAATGCCAAACCTAGCCTCCAATGAGAATTCAAATTTGTGTAAAGCTGGAAGGCCACTATAATACCGCCAACGCAAAACGGATTACAGTAGAACATCCGGCGGCCACTTAGGAGAGGAACACATGGGTTCGGTCTTGGAAAAAGTCCAGTTGGTAAAAGATGAATCGGCGAGGATCGGGGCATACCTGAAAACCCTGAAGCCCGAAGCCTGGTCGACGAAGAGCGTCTGCGATGCCTGGGAAGTCCAGGATGTCGTGGCCCATCTTACCGGCGCGGTCGAGCGGTTCGGCCCTAATATCGTGCGTGGCGCTGAGGGAGACAGTTCAGCTCCCGATGGCATGCCCCAGGCCGGAGTCGGCGACATGGCCGCGCGCCTCCGGGCCAACGCTCAGGTCGCCATCGACTACAGAGAGAGTCTCGGAAGCGGATTGCTAGCCACCTACAACGACGGAAGGTTGAAGTTCGACGAATTTCTGTCCGGACTGCAAGACGCGGACCGGGACAAACCCTGCTACCACCCCGCGGGGACGATATCGGTGGAAACCTACCTGAACCTGCGGCTAACCGAGTTGATCGTCCACGAATGGGACATACGCTCCAGTCTGGAACCGGAGCCGGTGATGTCGGCGGAGAGTCTGCCGGCGATCATCGAGATGTTTCCTGTTTTCGTGGTTGGACGGTTATTCGATCCTGGAGCCAACATGACGGCGACCGCACGGTTCAGGTTCGAACTGACAGGAAGCGTCGCAGGCAGTTACGACATCGTCGCCGGCGGCGGTCAGAAGGCGATCATGGAGTCAGCCAGCGACAAACGCCCCGACGCCATCTTGGGTTGCGACACACAGACCTTCGTCCTGCTTGTTTACGGCCGTCTCAGTCTTGAAAAAGCGATGGCTGACGACCTGATCATCGTTACCGGAGACACCAGCCTGACCGCTGGGTTTGGGAGCTAGGCAGCCTCGACGAGACCCAATGTTTTTTCCGCTCTTCCTGAGCCTGTCGAAGGATGCGCATAAGTCATGCTTGTGACGGACAACCAGGTTTAGCTCAGGCAGTGGTTCGACAAGCTCACCATGAGCGGACGGACGGATGAACGGGCGTTCTTCGCCGTCGATCCAGCGCTGATCACTCCAGCTGTGTTGCGAACCGCTCCGGTGAGAAGCGCTGAATCGAGAGCGCGGTCTCGCCGGTGGTCATCAGGTCGGCTATCGAACGTCCGATGCCGGTGGCCAGCAAGATACCCTTCTTGCCCGCGCCGGTGGCCAGGTAGACATTCTCCCAGCCGGGCGCCCGCCCAAGCACCGGCAGCCAGTCTGGGGTGACCGGTCTCAGACACGCGGTGTGTTTCGCCAGCTTCGCGTCGGCTAGGTCAGGGAACACCCGCGCCAGCCGCTTGCGAATCTCCTTAGCCACCTTTTCGGAGGGTTCGCGGTCGAAGCCGTTCCAGTCCTCGGTGGTGCCGCACCAATTCAGACCATCTAGCTTGGGGTAGATCGAGGCCCCGCCGCCCGAGATATCGTATTTGATCCGGTCCCCCTCAAGTTCCAGGCGGAGAATCTCGCCCTTCAGCGGGTCCACCGGGATGTAGATGCCCAGCCAGGACTCGGCCCGGCGCGACCATGGTCCCATGGCCATCACCACCTGCCCGCAGGAGATCTCTCCGTCCTCCAAGATGACGCGGTCGATCTTCCCCGAGTTCCCCTCCAGGCCTTGGACATTTCCAACGCGAACGGTTGCGCCCATCTCGGTTGCCGCCGCCGCAAAAGCGTTGGTCAGTTTGTAGCTGTCTACGCCGGTGTTCCCATGGTCGTACATGCCCCCGAGTATTCCCGGTGCGATCCTTGGCTCAAGCTTGGCGACGTCTTCCGGCTCCAGCCAGTGGGCTTCGAAACCTTCGACGGCGTCCATCCGCACCGCAGTCTCTTTCAGGCCGTCGATCTCCGACTCTTCCATGGCCAGGTCGATCTTGGCCACGGTACGGTGTTGGTAGTCGATCCCGGACTGGTGCTTCAGGCCTGCATACAGGTCGGCGTGAAGCTGGAAACACTCCCATCCGAAGGCGGCCAAGGGCCCCGGAATGCCGACGCCGGTCAGCGGGTTCAGCCCGCCGGCGGAGTTCCCGGAGGCCTGGTTGCCCAAACCTTCGCGCTCGATGATGGTCGATTTTACCCCCAACTGGGCCAGGTAGTAGGAGACAGCACAACCGGCCGCCCCGCCTCCGATAATCGCAACATCTGTAGTTTCAGCCATGATTTCTCCGTGTTATGTCTTCCGATTCAGTCAATTACTCCCCCTCCTGCGCCAGGAGAGGGTTGGGGTGAGGGCGGGTCTTGTACAGTTCTCCAGCCAGGCTTTACCCAAAAAGGGCTCCCACATCCTAGCCCTCCCCCGTTCGCGGGAGAAGGGACTTTTTGTTATCTCACGCCGATAGCTATAAAATGTAATGAGATTCAGGAGGTCCCAATGCCCATCTATGAATATTATTGCGCCGATTGCAGCTTGGATTTTGAAGTCATGCGTTCGGTGTCTCAGTCAGGCGATCCGGTGGATTGCGAGAAATGCGGCAAACCAGCCCAACGGCAGCTTTCGAATTTCGCCTTCAAGTCCAACACTTTCACTTCTCCTAAATTCAAGGCGTCTTTGGAGAAGCCCATGCGCAACAGAGACAAACAACCGGCCAAGGACTCCGATTAGACGGCTATTCGGCGTTTGAGCCGGCATTCGCATTACTAGCCTGAGCCCTGGCCTCTCCGCAGATGATGCAAGGGCAGGCCGCCCGAAGCACCTTAAAGGTGTAGATGCCCGTGTAATGGGCGTCGCTCCACAGGAATTGGACCCCGTATTTGCCAACCGGCATCTGGTCCACGGCCTTCACGTCCTGGGGCACTGTGTCCGGGTCCAGAGTGCGCTTGCCGCTCATCTCGTCCACGCAGTTGGCGCAGGGACAGCGCAGCCGGAGATAGCGGTGGGGAAATGGGCTGCGGTGGGCGTCTTCCCACAGGATCACAACCGCATCGTCTTCCAGATTTATCGCGTCGGGCAGAATCAATTGTTCCATCGGTATATCTCTTAACGGCGGTCTAGCCGCCGGTACTATCCCTGAGTCGGGGCTTGCACTTCGGCCAGACGGGCTGGGCGAGGCATCTCATCTGGGTCGGTGGGTATCTCAATGATGCTGGGCTTGCCGCAATTCAGTGCTTCTTCCAGGGCATTTCCGACGTCCTCGGGCCGTTCAACGTAGAACCCGGCTCCTCCGAAGATCTCCGCATATTTGTCGAAGCGGGGGTTAACGACGTCGGCGCCAACGTAGCGCTCGTCGAACGCATATCTTTGGTAGGCCTTCTCCGAACCCCAGATGCCGTTGTTCATGATAACCGTGACCACCGGCAGGTTGTATTGCACCGCCGTGGCGAACTCCTGGGCGTTGAACAAGAACCCGCCGTCGCCGTTGAAGTTGATCACCGGCCGGTCGGGGGCGGCGAACTTTGCGCCGATGGCCGCCGGGAAGCTGAAGCCCAAGCCGCCCAGATCCAGGGAGGTGATCAGGCTTCTGGGCTCGTAATAATTAAGCCGGTCCTGGCCGTAGTTGGGGGCCAGTCCGGCGTCCAGGGCGATAATGGCGTCCCGGGGCATGACTTTCCTGAGTTCCGCGTAGACACGCTGGGGTTTCATGGGAGAGCCGGATAGTTTCTCTTCGTCTTGCAGCCTAGATGCCCGGCGCGAGGTCCAATCGCCGATCTCCGAGACCCATTGCTGGTTCGGCCGGGGCTCGGTCTCCCGGACCTTCTCCAGTAAACCCTCCATCACGGCCTTGGCGTCGCCTTCGATGCCCACGGTTACCGGATAATTGCGCCCGATCTCCTCTGGGTCGATCTCGATCTGGATGATCTTGGCGTCCGCTGGAATGAACCGGTTGTCGTAGAAGGTGGTCGATTGGCTGAGACGGGTGCCCACGGCCAATATGGTGTCCGCTTGGCGCATCGCCTCGATGCCTTCCAGGGACCCCAGGCGGCCTAGGTGGCCCAAATAATTGGGGTGGTCATTGGGTACGGCGTCGGCCCGCCCGTAGGACGTTACGATGGCGGCGCCGGTCAGTTCGGCCATCCGGCAGACCACGTCTCCGGCGTTGCTCCACTGGACACCGCCGCCGGCCAAGATGACCGGGCGCTGGGCGGCGGACAATACTGCGGCGGCCTTGTCGATCAGGCCCTGGTCTCCCCTGGACCGGGTCTGACCCGATCGGTAGGTGTCTGGGGGCAGCAGGTCAAACTCGATCTCGGCGCCGGGCAGCAAATCACGGGGAATGTCGATCATCACCGGTCCCATCTTTCCCGACGTGGCCACACGGAAGGCGTGGCGAAGCGCCTCCGGCAGCATCTCTATCTTATTGATGGCGAAGGCTGCCTTGGTGATTGGCTTGAAGAGGGCAACTTGGTCGAACTCCTGGGTGGAGCCGCGGTTCTGGTGGCTCCTGGATGCGGATGGCGCCAGCACGACCACCGGCGAGTGGGCCACGTAGGCCGACGCGATACCGTAGGTCAGGTTCAACACTCCGGGTCCGTTGGTCACCAGGCACACGCTGGGTGAGCCGGAGATCCGGCTGTAGCCGTCGGCCATCAAGGCTGCGCCCTGCTCGTGGCGGACGCCGATGAACCGGAGGTCATCCCGGTCGAACAGAGGGTCCAGGATGTCCAGGAAAGACGAACCCACGATTCCGAACATGTGGGATACCCCTTCCTGACGCAGCATCTCGATTACTGCGTCGCCGGCTTTCATCTTTTGAGCCAATTCAATTACCTCCCAGTTATTCGGGCGTTGTAAACGTTCACCAAGGCACGCCTGAGCGCCGCCTGAAGTTTACCATAACCCGGACGAATCTCAGCTTAAATTGACTGTCTGTCACCCTAACCGTAGAATCTGGGAGCGAGATAGAATTCGATGGATTCCCGCCCCGATATAGGGTTTGCTCCAAATCTGTCATTCTGAGGCGTCAGCCAAAGAATCTCGTTGCTGACTTACGAGCCTTGACCGAGAACAACGAGACCCCTCTCTTTCCGCGGAAGGACCGGGGGTGACAGCGGGAAAATCTCAAGAAACATCGGCAAAGGCCACTGTTATCACTTTTGAGGTAACGCCACTGATCGGGGAAGGTTCAGATAGGAGGAAATATGGCATACGAAAGCATCTTAGTGGAGAACGAAGAGGGCGTGGTGGTCATCACTATGAACCGGCCCGAGGTCTTGAACGCCATGAACCACGTCGTGAACAACGAGCTCCACGACGCAGTAGTCAAAGCCAACGCCGATGAGGACATCGGTTGCATCGTGATTACCGGCACCGGCAACAAGGCTTTCTCAGCCGGTGGCGACATCCACGAACAGCGTGAAGACGCCCGGAACCGCACTGAAGAAGAACGGGACGCCCGTCAAGGGGAGCATTCCCGCTGGATGTACGAGCTCTCAGCGTCGCCCAAGCCGGTCATCGGCATGATGAACGGATTGGCCTACGGCGGAGGCGCAGTGCTGGCTTCGTGTCTCGATATCAGGGTCGGCTGTGAGAACACCAAGTTCCGGTTCCTGGCCGTGGCCTATGGCCGCATCAACTGCACCTGGACCCTGACCAACCAGGTGGGCTGGCCCAAAGCCAAGGAGTTACTGTTCACCGCTCGGGTTGTGGAAGCAGAGGAAGCCTTCCAGATCGGACTGCTGAACCACCTGGTGCCGGCGGACCAATTACGGGCCAAGACCATGGAGATGGCAACCCTGATCGCCAAGAACAACCAAGCGTCGGTGATGGGCATCAAGCAGATACTGCTTAAAGACATGACCGCAGACTTGGAAGGAATGTGGCAGAACGAAAAAGACTTCACCAATGTAGTCAAAGGCTACGGAGTGGAAGATGCCTTCCCTGAGTTCATAGCCAGGAAAGGACGGGCCCAGCCGATGGAGAATCTCCGAGGAAGTACGAAATGACATCAGCCGAGGGATCAGATGAAGCGGCGTTGCAACGGTCGTACGACGCCTTGCACCCAATGGTCATGGACACCGCCGAGGTGCTGCTGAAAGAAGCCAAGCAGATCATGGACGACCTGGGAGTGGTCTTTTTTCTGCGGCAGGGGACATGCCTGGGCGCCATCAGGGATAACGCGCTCATTCCATGGGACGATGATCTGGACCTTGGTTCGGTGATCGGCCTCTATGGCCTCGACGGGAAGACCGTTGACCAGGTGGTGGAACGGGTTGCAACCGCATTCCGAGATAAAGGCTTTTTCGCCAAAGTGGAAGGCAACGACCAGTATATATCGGTCACAATGATGAAATCATCGACCAGGGTGGACTGGCTCTGCCACCGAATCATCGGCGACTGCGTATACCAATACCCCGGTGTCAGGTTCCCGGTCAGCCTATTCACCGAACTGAAGGAGATTGATTTCCTCGGGGAAAAATTCCTGGCGCCAAATCCTCCCGAAGAATATCTGCGCCTCAAGTATGGCGAGGAGTGGATGATTCCCAAGAAAGAGGAGTACGAGAAAGACGTTGTCGGACTGATTCCGGAAGGCCCCATCGCAGGCCAACCCGGCCTTTGGAAGCAGTTCTTCTCCAAGCTATTCATGCCGTCCCGTTCCGGAAAGATTCGGATACTCGATCTGGATGGCGAACCGGTCGCCGGGGCCGAGGTGGTGATTGCGGGACTCAACAAATCTAAGACTAACCGGCAGGGCTACGCGAGTTTCTATCTTCCCAGAGATGAATTCTACGCGCTGATCATCAGATACCGCGACCATGAAGAGGTGCTCTACCAGGAGACCATGGCCCCTGGGGCGGTCTATGTTTATAGACCGGACACCGCTGAAGCCGCCGGCCGGGTCCGGGCATTGTCTCTGGAGTGAGGAAGCTCACGTAGTGTGCCCTTAGACGCGGAATGGTGGAGCGTCCGGTTTCGACCATATCCCTCTGAAGAAAGCGCCCCTATCGCGATCGGGGCGCTTTCTTGTTCTGGACGATGAAGGCGAATCGGCCGCTAAATTTCGCCAAATATGTGTTTGTCGATTCCTAATGGGCCCGCCGGCTTCGGAATGATTTTTCGGTTTTTTGGTACCAGCCAAAAGCGCATGGTTCGTCGAGTTGCTTAAGATGTCGAAGGTCGCTTGAGGTGACGCGTTGATCGAGACTTCTGAAGTGTAGCTGAAATCCGGGATTTTCTCCCTTCAGATACAGGTAGTTTATCCGTTATGTATATATTCAACTATGTATATATTCAACAAAAATTAACTGCTTGTTTCTAGCTAACTAGCTATAACGAAACGCTATAACCATCTGAATCATTGATTACTATCACATTCACTATGTGACCGACGATTTTTTGTCTTGTCCGAAACCGTCAGTAAGTGAGCGGATTTCATAATGGCAAAGTCGACCGCATCTGAACGCGCGTGATCTAAGTCTACGCACCTGAAGAGGTTGAACATGACACAATCGAGTACACCGGACCCGAAGCAGCCCGGTCAGAAGAGACCTCCGCCGATTCCGCTAGGTAGACTCGGGAAATTATTGATGACCGCATATCTTGCAGCGATCGGGTTGTTCCTGAGCTACGTGTTATTTGAGATTTGACGGTCTGGGATTGTCGTGGATGACCAACGATCAATTAGGTTATTCTGAGATCATATTAGTTTTGGTGCTTCAAGTGAAGTCCGACTCATCTTACTTGTGATGGTGGTCGGCGCTCTGGGGGTTACATCCACTCCGCAAACTCTTTTGTAGCGTTTGTGGGTAATCGCCAGATTTATACTAGTTGGGTTTGGGGCTATATCCTCAGGCCCTTCATCGGCGTCGCGCTTGCGACGATCTTTTATTTTGTGATTAGAGGAGGGTTCCTCTCTGCCGGTGCAGGGGCAGAAGACATTAGTCCATTTGGGATTTCCGCCATGGCTGGGTTAGTTGGCATGTTTTCTCAGAGGGCAATGGACAAATTGCGAGAAGTCGCCGATAACCTATGCAATGTCAAAGAGAAATCGGTCCTTTTGGATCCGCTAGAAAAAATGGAAACTGAGGGCGGAGACGCGAAATCCGGCGGCTCTAGCTGATCAGCTTAGATACGCAGTCCTGAGTCGGGTGCCCGAAGTCGACTCGTCTTTATCGGGCCAAAGACAATCCAAAATTAATTGGGCCGAGATGAGGCCAAAATCGACTGGCGAATTAGAATCAGCCGTCGATTATGGGTTCGCTACGAAAATTCGCGCCGCTAAATCACGGGATAAAATGTCAACCGACCATTAAACACCTACCCTGACAGCGTCCCCTTGGTGCTCGGGATTGTCCCTGGCGCGCGGGGGTCTGGCTCCAGGGCGTCGCGCAGGGCGCGGGCCAGGGCTTTGCAGAGGGCCTCGGCCTTGTGGTGGGGGCTGACGCCTGCCATGATCTGGGCGTGGAGGTTGATCTTCCCCTCCAAGGCGAATGACTCGAAGAAGTGCTTCACCAACGCGCCGGGCAGCGTTTCCACCATGGTGTCGTCAAGAGTTGTATCGATAACTGCGTAACCGCGGCCGCTGAGGTCCAGCGCCACCATGGCCAGGGTCTCGTCCAAGGGCACGATGGCGTGTCCCATGCGGCGGATGCCCCTGGCGTCGCCCAGGGCCTCATTGAACGCCCGTCCCAGGGTGATGGCGACGTCCTCCACCAAGTGGTGCCAGCCGGTGTGGAGATCGCCCTTGGCCCTCAGGGTGATGTCGATCAGCCCATGCCGGGATATCTGGCTGACCATGTGGTCCAGGAACCCGTTCCCGGTGTCCACGTCATAAACGCCGGTACCGTCCAGGTTGATCGTCAGCGAGATCTCGGTCTCGCCGGTCTTGCGTTCTATATTTGCGGTCCGGCCCTTTCCTTTAGCGGTCGCCGGTCTTCTAGGCGGCATCACATCTCCCTCTTAGGCACACAACTCTCTAAAAGCGTCTACGACCGTGTCGGTCTCATGGGGCAGGCCGATGCTGGTCCTGATGAAGTTCTTCAGTCGGCCGCTGCTCCAATAGCGCAGGAATATTCCTCTACTGCACAGGCCATCAAAAATCTCTTGGCCGCGCCCATCCGGCACCTGGCAAAGGATGAAGTTGGCCCGGGACGGCCAGGGCGTCAGGTTCGGGACCTGCTGCAGCATTCCCATCATCCGGTCGCGTTCCTGGATTATCTGGGCTACCCGCTCCAACAAACCAGGCGTGTCTTCCAGCGAGGTGGTCAACGCCACTTCCGCCGCCAAGTTGACGTTATATGGCGGTTTCATGGCCATCATTGTGGCGGCCAGGTCCGGGTCCATGGCGCCCACGCCGATGCGCAGCCCCGCCAGTCCGGCCCACTTGCTGAAGGTCCGCAGCACCACCAAGTTCGGGTACCCCGCCAATAGTGGTATCGCCGTATCGCCACAGAACTCGAAGTAGGCCTCGTCCATCACCACCAGCAGCCCGGTGTCCAGCAGGGCACGGGTCTGGGCCTCGGGGACGATGTTCCCGGTGGGGTTGTTGGGCGAGGTCAGGAAGATCACCTTGCTCTTGGCGGTGACGGCCGACATCATGGCCTCCAAGTCGATCTCAAACCGGTCGTCACGCTCGACGGATATGACTTCTCCGCCGCAGATGCCCGCGGAGAATGAATACATGCCGAATGTCGGCGTGGGGACGATCACATTGTCGCCGACGCCCACGTACATACGGAGCAACAGGTCGATCAGCTCGTCGCTGCCGTTGCCCGCAACGATGCGCTCCGGCTCCACGTTCAAATAGCCCGACAGGACCCGGCGCAGGCTGCGCTGTCCGGGGTCGGGATAGTAGTTGTAATTCTCGTAGTTGCCCAAGGCCGCCGCCACCTTGGGCGAAGGGCCGTATGGGTTCTCATTGCCGTTCAGGCGGATGATATTCTCCGGAGAGATCCCGGCCCGTTCGGCCATGACCTCCATGGGGTCAACGCCCTCATAGGTCTCCAGCGCTTGGATGTGGGGGAGCATGGACGGCATCTTCTTCTTACCCGAGTACTCTGGCATCCTAGGAGCCCTTGGCGATGGAATCGAGTCTGATCTGGATGGCGCTGGCGTGCCCCGAAAGACCCTCTGCGTCGGCGATGTGCACCGCCGCCGGGCCCAGTTTCTGGAACTCGGCGGGGCTGAGGCCGACCACCGGCATGGTGCGCAGGAAATGGTGCACGCTCAATGCAGAACCGAATCTGGCCGTGCCTCCGGTGGGCATGACGTGACTGGGTCCGGCGATGTAGTCGCCCATGACCTCGGGCGAGAACTCGCCGAGGAAAAGCCCGCCGGCGTGTTTTATTTTGTCGACCCAGGACCACGGGTCATCCAGCAGCAGGCACAGGTGTTCGGGAGCTATGCGGTTAACCAGGTCCACGGCTTCTTCCAGGGAATCGACCAGCACCACCCGGCCCTGGCGGTCAAGCGCCGCTTTAGCGACTTCGCCCCGGGGTTGATTGACCAGCATCCGGTCTACCTCGGAATCCACATCATCGACCAGTTTCTGGCTGTCGGTGATCAAGATGGCGGTTGCCAAAGGGTCATGTTCAGCCTGGGCGATGAGGTCGGCGGCGCAGAAACTGGGGTTGGCGGTCTTATCGGCCAACACGATGGTCTCGGTGGGTCCGAAGACGCCATCGATGTCCACGGAGCCCTGGACCAATCTCTTTGCATATGAGACGAAGATGTTGCCGGGACCGCAGATCTTATCGACCTTTGGCACCGAGGCGGTCCCGTAGGCCATGGCCGCGATGGCGGGAACTCCGCCCACCTGGTAGAGCGCGTCCACTCCGGCGATCTCCGCGGCGATTATCACAGCCGGATTAAGCGCCTGCCCCCGCTGGGGCGGCGTGCAGAGTATGACCTCGCGGACGCCGGCAACCCGGGCGGGTACAGCCGTCATCAGAACAGTAGATGGGTAGGCGGCGCTGCCGCCGGGGGCGTAGAGGCCAACCCGGTCCAGCGGCCTGATCAGTTCGCCAAGGCCCTGCTTGCGGTCGACCCAGTCGCTGGGCATGGTGGACTCGTGGAAACTACGCACCCGTTGGGCAGCGAGTTCCAGTGACTCACGCAGCTCTTTGCTCACCGAGTCTCTGGCTTGTGCCATCTGGTCTTCGGTTACTCGGAAATCTTCAAGGTCTGAGTCGTCCAGGAGTTTGGCGTAGCGCAACACGGCGGCGTCGCCGTCTCGCTTGACGTCGTCCAGCATCTGGTGCACCGACTGCAGCGGCGTAACACCCTTGCCGAATGCTTCTTCGGTCCGGGCCAACACCGACTCGGGCAGCGAGTCCATGTCCAGGGGGTCGATGCGCACCAGAACGTTCTCGGCGTTCTGGACTCCATGTATCACATTAAGGGCCAATCGGGTTCTCCAATATTCTTCAGCGTTACCTAGTCCGGCACGAATTCCCGGACCTGTGCAATCGTTGCAGCCAAAGCGCGGTCCCGGTAGCCGTTCACCTCAGCTTCCGGGGCCCGTTCGTAGACCGCCTCCAGACTGCGTGGCATCCCTTCCAGGAATTTCTCCACTGTTTGCTGCACATCTTCATCATCACGATACAGCCGGTTCAGGGCCCCTTTCAACCGGTCCCAGGTGAACTCCCAGACCTGAAAGCGCCCAACGCGGTCCTTCCACTCGGTGAGCAGGCCCTCTTCGAAGAAGGGCATCGACACGTTTTTGTCGGAGCAGGTCAACCAGTGCTCGGGGTGGGTATCCCCGATGATCTGAGGCAGGGCCTGCCGGTCCAAGTCCAATTGCATCGCCCGGTCCCAGATATTGGCTTCAATCTGGTCGTCGGTCAGACTACTGTCCTCAGCGGTATCGAAATGCGGCCGAAACACGCTGGTGATCCAGACCTCATCTGCCGCCAGGTGGCAGACGTAACCCGCCAAAAACGCCCGGGATGCAGGCGACATCGCTTCTCTCAATTCGGGGTGCATCTCGAACATGGTCCTGGCGCCGGTGCCAACCTCTTCCACCGAAAGGGGCGCAAAGTGCGTCTGCTCCCTGGGCCACCTGGTCATAGCCCGGATGTCGGGAGCAGTGGAACCCAGGTAGAAACTACCCAGGTGGTCGAAGACGTAGCTTCGGTCCAACTGCTCGGAAACCTGGTCGGCCAGGTATATGTGCATCGGTAGGTTCGGCATTATATAAACCCGCAATCGATCCCAGAGGATCAGCTATCGCTGCCAAAGAGGGTCTGATACGCCTCAGAGTGCCCGTCGAACAGATAGCTCAATTGGGAGGCGGCGACATCGATGGCCCCGCAGTCCCGCAGGTGGTCCACCGCTTCCAGAAGTTGACTTTTCTTGATCAGCAGGCTGACGTTGAACCAGTCCTGCTCCTCTACGTTGTAGACCCTGGCGACCGTGGGGCCGCGCAGTCCGGCCAGGTCCGGACGGGCCAGCACGGTGGAACTGACTTCTTCGGCCGATGCCGCCCGAACGTTGGCGGTGACGCGGTAGTACGGCTCGGCCCGGAGGTGACCTTCCATGAGTTCGACTATAGACCGGGCCAAGGCCAGAGCCTCGCCCGACGCCCCGAGCAATATTGGGTTGGCGATCAAGCACGACTGAGATACCAGGATGGTGCCCTCGTCCAAGGTTTTTAGTTGGTTCTCCCGGAGAGTGACTCCGGTGGCAGTTAGGTCGGCGATCAGGTCGGCGTAACCGGCGGCCGGGGCAGCCTCCATGGCGCCGCTGGCGGGAACCAACGTGAAATAGTTGATGCCCCGTTCGTACAGATAGCCCCGCAACAGCCGGGGGTATTTGGTGGCTATGCGCAGTTGCTTGCCCTCTTGACGGAATTCCAAAGCCAGGTCGGCCAGATCTGAAAGGGAGGTTACGTCCATCCAGGAATCGGGCACCGCCATGACGAACTCGCAGCGGCCGTATTCCAGGTCTTCGATCAGCACCGACGCCCTACCCTCGTCGTTGCGGTATTCCAGTACCCGGTCCAGACCCGTTATGCCCAATTCCGCGCTGCCTTCTTCCACCTTTTGGGTGACGTCGGCCGTGCGTTGGAACAGCACCTCGACCCCGGGGATGGCTGGGACGGTGCCGATATAGCGCCTGGAGTTAGGCCGCGAGACCGACAGACCGGAGGCTTTCATGAATGCAAGTGTCGAATCATACAATTCGCCGTCGCTGGGCAAAGCTATGCGGAGCAGACTCTGGCCGTTATTTCTATTCTGGTCTTGCGCAGTCATTGTCTGGCCTATTTCGCCCCGATGGCGATCAGCGCGTCAAGGTTATAGGCGAAACCCAGGGCCGGAACGGCGTCGTCGCCCCCCAGCGCCCGGGAAAGGGTATCGTAACGGCCACCGCCGCCTAGCGTTCCTGGCCAGTCGGAATGGCTGACTTCAAAGATCACACCGTTGTAGTAAGCCAGACCCCGGACCAGACCAAAGTCCAGCACGATCCGGCCCTTGTTCTCCGGACCGTTGGAGACTTGGCTGACGACTTCTGAAAGACGGCCGGCAGCGTCCTGACTAGCGCCGGCCGAAGCCAATGAATCGTTGACGGCCCGAAGCGCCTGCTCGGGCTCGCCCTTGATCGCCGCCAGATCGCTGGCCAGCTCCAAACCCTGGCGAAGTTTGTCCTCGCTGTCGCTCCCCCGAATCTTGAACAGCAAACGCTCCACCACATCTTCGGGTGTACGTTGGCCGAGCTGGTCGGCCGAGTTCCATTGCAGCAGACCCAACAGCACCGACCTGGCCTGGGTGTCGTCTAAGCCCTGTACCGCCTGCCGGAGCGCCGCATCTTCAGAGTCGATATGACCGTTGGCTCCACCTACCAGGTGCAGGTGCCGTCCTTCTTCCAAGATAGCGGGCACCACAGACCGCCCTTCTCTCAGCCGGGGCATGTTCTGAATGATGAACGACTTGGCCCGGTCGGATACTCCCACCGGGTCCAACAGGCTATCCAGGATGTCCAGGTCGGCGAGCCGCAAGCTCCAACCGTCCAGCCCCAACTGGGACGGCACGGCTAAAGCCAGGTTGAGGAGTTCAACGTCGGCCGATATCTCCGAAGTGCCGATGAGTTCTCCGCCGACTTGGGTGAACTGGCCGCTGGCCTCGGGGTGAGAGACGTTGAACCGGAACACCGGCCCGCAGTACTGCCACCGCGCCGGCAAGCTGATGCTGTCCGCATTCTCCAGGTAGTGCCGCATGATGGGCGCGGTGAACTCAGGGCGCAAGCTAACCGAATTGCTGCCAGCGTCGGTGAAACTATAAAGCTGGGAGGCCAACTCCCCGCCCGACTTTCTCAGGAATAGCTCGGTGGGTTCCAGGACCGGGGTTTCCAAATGCTGGTAGCCGTAGCCGCCGAGGAGCTGGCACAATCGCTCTTGGAGGTCCAGTTTTTGGCGCCAAGCGTCCTCAGACAGGTCGTGCATGCCCTGTAGACGGGAGACTGTATTTGGCGATTGTGTCGGTTGGCGGTACATGTCGATAAGCCGGAATATGGGCCAAATAAATAAGGACGCCTCGACTGGACTGACGCAGCAGCATGAGACGCCCAGAGACTCAAGATATTGTACATCAGCCCAAGAGCTACTTCCAAGAATGGAGAGCAGGGCGGGATGGACGTTCTAGTAGGCAAACAGCGAAGGCTCCCGTCCCTTGGCTCGTCCTGAGTCTGTCGAACCATCGCTTGGGATTAGGTTGGTCTCCACCGCAAGCATGACTTAAGCGCATGCTTCCAGAGCCTCAGGACGAACGGATTTAATAACCGAGGTTCAGTTAACTGTGAGTCCACACCCAAGCTCATGTTGATGAGACACACCAGTCCGTTGTGATCCGGGCCCTCCGTTCGTCCTGAGCCCGTCGAAGGATGCGCAAAAGTCATGCTGCTGGTGGATAGCAAACTTGGCCAAACCGGAGGCCCTATAAGTTTGAGGGCTGGTTAGTGATAGCCTCTGCCTATCGCACCGACAGGATTTTGCCCCCTGGTGTTTATGCCCTTCTAGGCTACACTACAAATTATAGATAATTACCGTACAATATTATTGCGTTTAGTGATTTGGTAAATCTAAATCGAAGTCCCATCCACGGACGAAAGGATAAGCCTAAAGAATGAACACTGACGCTCAAGAGCTCCAATCGCCACCTTCGCCGAGCACGGTCAAAGACATTCTTGATCTGGCAGACCCGTCTCACATCGCCATCATTGCCCCCGATGGCCCAGTGCTCACCTACGTAGATCTCAAGCGTCAGGTAGATTCCTTAGCGGACAAACTGAATTCAATTGGCATCGGTCAAGAAGACCGGGTCGCCATCATTCTGCCCAACGGTGTAGAGCACATCGTTTCCTTCTTGGCGGTTATCGCGGCAGGCGCGACCGCTGCTCCCCTGAACCCTGCTTTCACGAAAGAAGAGTTTCGTTTCTGCCTGGAAGATGCCGGCGCCAGGGCGCTCATCAGCTCCAGCGAAAAGATCGAAGCATTGGAAGCGATTCTCCCGGAGTCGATGATTGCCATCGTTACCGGCCTCGACGACGACGGGCAGGTCTCTTTCACATCGTCCGCCAGCGAAACCGGTCCACGGATGGTCCAGCCCTCCAGCACCGATGACGTGGCATTAGTGTTGCACACCAGCGGCACCACCAGCCGTCCCAAGAGGGTACCCCTGAGCCATCGGAACCTGGTTGTCTCGGCCCAGAACATCGTGGAAACGTATGAGCTGACGGCTAAAGACGTTTCCCTGTGCGTGATGCCCTTGTTTCACATCCACGGTTTAGTCGCCTCCACTCTGGCCACATTGATCTCCGGTGGTGTAGTGGTGGTGCCCGCAAAATTCAACGCATTGGACTTCTGGCCGGCCGTCGAGGCCCACCACGTGACCTGGTACTCCGCCGTTCCCACCATGCATCAGGCCCTTTTACACCGCGCCAAGAGGAATGCCGGCAGCGAGGCCATCGCAATAGCCAAACGCAATCTGCGCTTCATCCGGTCCTGCAGCGCGCCCTTCCCGCCGGAGACTTTGATCGATATGGAAGAGACGTTCGCGGTCCCCGTGCTGGAAGCTTACGGGATGACTGAAGCGGCCCATCAAGTGGCTTCAAATCCGCTGGGTAGTGGTAAGCGTGTGCCTGGGTCCGTTGGCATCGGTACTGGGGTCTCGATCGCGATCATGGACCAAGATGGAAACATAGAACCGGCCGGTGTCACCGGGGAAGTTGTTATCAAGGGCGAAAATATCACCCTGGGCTATGAGGACAACCCGGACGCGAACCGCAACAGTTTCACCGACGGGTGGTTCCGTACCGGCGATCAAGGCGTGCTGGACTCGGAAGGCTATCTGAGGCTGGTTGGACGATTGAAAGAGATCATTATTCGGTCCGGTGAGAAGATATCGCCTCAGGAGATCGATGAGACGCTGTTGGCACATCCCGCGGTCGCCGGAGCCGTGGCCTTCGGGGTGCCCAGTTCGACCCACGGAGAGGTCCCCAGCGCCGCGGTGGTGCTGCGGGCCCCGGTCAAGGCCGCGGAACTGGTCGCCTACTGCCGTGCGCATCTGGCCGCATTCAAATGCCCCAAGGTGATTCACATCGTGGACGAGATTCCTCGCTCGGCCACCGGCAAAGTGCAGCGCCGGGTCGTCTCTGCAGCCTTCGCCTAGGCCGCGTATCATTACCCAAAGCTAACACCCCAGCATTATTTGTCCCGTGGCGGAGTCAGATTTGTGAAGATCGCCATCGTCGGAGCAGGCGCCATCGGGGCCTTCTTGGGCGCAAAATTGGCTCTTTCGGGAGAAGATGTTTACCTGATCGCCAGGGGACCGCATCTGAGAGCGATGCAGGCCGATGGGGTCCGGGTCCGGAGTCCGGAGGGAGACTTTGAGGCCCATCCAACCGCAACTGACGACTATGAGTCCATCGGGCCGGTGGACTTTGTGTTCCTTACGGTGAAAGCCCACAGCCTCACGGGGATTGCGCCGAATCTTGCGCCATTGCTCGGGCCCGACACGGCCGTAGTTTCCGCCCAAAACGGTATTCCTTGGTGGTATTTCATGGGCCACGGCGGCCCGTTTGATGGTGAGTCCATCGAAAGCGTCGACCCGGGCGGCGTGATCGCCGGAGCCATCGATCAATCCCGGATCATCGGATGCGTGATCTACCCCTCAACCGCGATCGTTGAACCCGGCGTGATTGAGCACATCGAAGGCAACCGGTTTTCCCTCGGCGAATTGGACGGGTCCAGCAGCGACCGGTGCAAACGCCTGGCCGGCGCTTTTATCGCCGCGGGGCTCCGTGCCCCGATTCGCGGTCATATCCGCCACGACATGTGGATCAAGCTCCTGGGCAATGTGGTCTTCAACCCGATGAGCGCCCTCACCGGAGCCACCCTTGTTGAGATGGTAACCCACCCTGAGACCAGCGCCACCGTTCGGGCCGTCATGACTGAGGCTGATGAGGTTGCCCAAGGACTTGGCGTGCGCTTGCCATTCACAGTCGAGCAACGGATGGAAGGTGCGAGGAAAGTGGGGGCTCACAAGACCTCCATGCTCCAAGACCTAGAGGCCGGCCGGCCGATGGAGTTGGAAAGTGTCGTGGGTGTTGTCATCGAACTAGGCGAGAAGCTTGGACTTCCCATGCCCCTCACCAGAACCCTCTATTCCTGCGCCAGACTGCTGGAGCAAGTCCGCGGCAATTAGGACAATTGCCCCAGATACGGTCAGCCTATGGGTGGGCGTTCAGTCCGCCGTCGATGTAGACCACCTGCCCGGTGGAGTAATCGCAGAACTCGGAGCATAGGTACACCAGCAGCGGGCCTATGTCGCCGGGGTTGCCCTTGCGCCGAAGAGGCGTATAGCGGACAACCAGCTCTTCTTGCTGGGCCTCCAGCGTTTGCCCCTCGGTATCCATCAGACCGGTGCCGATGGCGTTGATCCTGATGTTGAACCGGCTCCATTCGACGGCCAGGGAACGGGTAAGGGCCAACACAGCCGCCTGGCTGGCGGAGAAGGCCGAGCCGTTGATCATGCCCCGTTCGGCCAACTCTGAGATCATGTTGACCACCCGGCCGTATTCAGCCTTGGCCATGCGCGGTAACACCTGTTGGGAGAGCAGGAAAGGTGCTTTGGCGTTGCGGGTCTGAACAGCGTCCCATTCGTCCACGCCGATCTCTTCAAGGGGCTTGGCGAACATGCTGCGGGGGTCGTTGACCAGGATGTCGACTTTGTCGTTGGAGCGGTCGAACTGTTCCATGACAGCCTCGGCGCTACCTGGCACGCCTGCGTCCATCACCGCGCCGCCGGAGCCTGAGGGCAAAGATGCCAATACGGCGTCCAAAAGCGCTTGAGTCCGGGCCACGGCGAACACGCTGGCCCCAGCTTCAACCAAAGCCTGCCCCAAGAAGGGGGCTTCGCTGCCGCCGGAGGTCGCCAGTATCGCCGTTTTGCCAGTGAGGTCATATTCGGGTAGGACCGGCATCGATGTTCTCCTGAAACCAGGGTCAGAATAGCCCTAGGGTGTTTATCTGCATATCTGTTTGGATCGTTGAAGACCGCTGAGACAGGATCAGCGATCTTTAAGCGTCGGTCAACGAATCAAAACAGGCTTTGAAGTCTTCGAACCACTTTTGCTGCTCTTCTTGACTCAGTTCCATCATGCTGGCAACCGCCGCTTTATGTGCGTCGTCGCCCGACTGCATCATTTCCATGACGTGTTGCTTAGAGTTCTCTCCCATCTCTTCGGCGGTCGCGCCTTGGATCTCCGTGTCGCACGCGCCGCGGAGATCTCTGCATGTTGTCTCCTTCATGATTGCGCTCCTATCTTTCTAGGCTTCCAGTGGTATGACCGGAGCGTGGCCTGTAGGGTAGATACCGGCGGCCAGGCCGCCGCCGTCGGCGATGAACATCTCGCCGGTCATGTAGTCCGATGCCGCCGAGGCCAGATAGACGGCCAGTGGGCCGAAATCTTCGGGTTTGCCCAGCTTACCAGTGGGCAAGAACTCGCCGCCCCGGGGCAGGCTGGCGGCCATGGTATCGGTGGCGCCGGTTGGCACGAACCCGGGCACGATGGTGTTGGCAGTTATGCCGAAGCGGGCCAGGTTGAATGACAGCACACGGCTGAGTTGGATCATGCCGCCCTTGCTGCAGCAGTACATGTAGATCTCGCGGCCGCCCCGAAGACCGAACCCGGAGGCCACGTTGATGATCTTGCCGTGTTCTTGGGCCATCATGGTCTGGGAGACTTCCCTGGCGCAATAGAAAGCGCCGGTGAGGTTCACCCGCATGATGCGATCCCATTCCTCGTCGGTGTGTTCCCAGATCGGCTTGCGGACATTGTCCGAGACCGCCCCGGCGTTATTCAGCAGAACGTCTATCTTGCCGAACCGGTCCAGGCAGGTCTTCATCAGGTTGGCCACTTGAGACGAATCCGTTACGTCCGTGGCTACGGACGTTGCGTCCACGCCCAAGCTGACCGCCTCGGCCGCCGCCTCTTCGATGGGGCCGGTGCGTCTCCCGGCGATCACCAGGTTCGCTCCGGCGCGGGCCATGTCCCGGACCATCGCCCGGCCCAGGCCGGTGCCTCCGCCGGTGATTACCACCGATTTGCCATCCAAGCTAAGTGATTCCAGCATTCTTACCTCTTCAGGGGAAACGGCCCCGACTCCAGGGAGCGGATTATTGCTCCAAATCTTCCGTGTTTATTGATGGACCGTCCCGCACTGATGTCACCCTGAGCGAAGCCGAAGGGTCTGCCAAGTTCGTGATTTGCATATTCTTCGTCGGCCTACGCCACTCCTCAGAATGACATTATCGGGGCAGGCTCCCAATCCGGGATTGGTATTCCGCGTCGCCGGGGAGTTGCTGCGTCTGCATAGATACCCAAGATCCGATCAGTGTTCGGAGAGTGTTACGTCGCCTGCGGTCAAAGTTATCAGAGAGCCGTCGTCTTGGCGTAAGAGCAGATTGCCCAACTCATCGGTACCCTCCGCCACACCGGTGTAGGTGTCATCGCCCCAGGTCGCCTCCAGACGTTGGCCCGTGGTCTCCAGCAAGTCTTGCCATTCTTCGATGGGCGATTTCCCCTGGCCAAGCGCCAGATATAAGGCGTCTAAGTCCATCAAGAATTGGCGCAACAGGTGTTCCCTGGAGACTTCCTGCCCGGCGGCGGCGTTGACGCTGGTGGCGAAGGAGGATATCTCCTCGGTCTCTTCAGTGTCCAGGCTCACGTTCATGCCTACGCCGAGCACAGCATACCATACGGAATCCCCCACAACGGCGCTCTCAGCCAGGATGCCGGCGGCTTTGCGTCCGCCGATCAGCAGATCGTTTGGCCACTTGATCTTTGGATCGAGGCCGGTGACCTTACGGACGGCCCGGGCCGCCGCGATTCCGCCGATGATGCTGATGAACGGCAACGCTTCCATAGTGGGACGGAACAAAACAGATAAAAGGAGATTGCCTGGCTGGGATACCCAACTGCGGCCCTGGCGTCCCCTGCCCGCGGTCTGGACCTCAGCCACCACAACCGCGCCCTCTTCAGAATCGCCCTCGCCCAACTTGGCAGCCTCGTCCATGGTTGAAGAGAGCTCCGGGTAATACAACAACCGCCGCCCCACGATGCGCGTGTACAAACCCTGGCGAACCGTGGCGGCTACAAGGTTAGAAGGCATGTCTAGTTTTATCCAATTGGCGAACCCTTAAAGTAGCTGTAACAGTCATCCGTTCGTCCTGAGCTCCGTCGAAGGGCGCTGGCGCAGACGCACCCATGGTTCGACGGGGCTCACCACGAACGGGGGTAGAACCGAGTTCCCATAAATCGCGACTGGCCTTAATATTGAAACCCGGCTGTGCCGGCGCCGCCTACCAGGCGTGTTCCAGCTTGTCCTTGAGGATGTCCACCAGTTCTGAGACTGGGACTCTCGATTGGTGCATGCTGTCCCGGTCTCGGATGGTCACCTGGTCGTCGTCTATCGTTTCGAAGTCGATGGTCACGCAGTAGGGAGTGCCGATCTCGTCCTGACGGCGATAGCGACGGCCGATGCTCTGGGCGTCGTCGTACTGGGTCCGGAAGTGCTTTCGCAGCACGTCGTAGACCCGACGGGCGGTGGGCAGCAGCTTCTCGTTCCTGCTTAGCGGCAGGGCGGCCACGGTTATCGGCGCCAAGTTGCGGTGGATATGGGAGACCACGCGGACCCCGTCACCGTCGGGTTCCTCATCATAGGCGTCAAGCCAGAAAGCCAGGGTTGACCGGTCAACGCCGCCCGACGGCTCGATCACGTAGGGCAGATACCGCTTCTCCTCGCCTTCCGGGGCCGCTTCATCGAAGTAGGTCATGTCCTGGCCGCTGACTTCTTGGTGCCGGCGCAGGTCATAGTCGCCGCGGTTGGCGATCCCTTCCAGTTCTCCCCACCCCCAGGGGAAACGGTATTCGATGTCGATGCAGGCCTTGGCGTAGTGGGCCAGTTCATCCTCGCCGTGGGGCCTTTTTCTCAGATTCTCGGGCCGTATCCCGAGGTCGAGGTACCACTGGTATCGGGCATCAACCCACTTCTCCAACCAATAGTCGTCCTCACCCGCTTTCACGAAGAACTCCACCTCCATCTGTTCGAACTCTCTAGTGCGGAAGGTGAAGTTACCGGGCGTGATCTCGTTCCGGAACGACTTGCCGATCTGGCCGATGCCGAAGGGCAGCTTCTTGCGGGTCGAGTCCAGCACGTTCTTGAAATTGACGAAGATGCCCTGGGCCGTTTCCGGACGCAGGAAAACCTCATTGGCCGTTTCTTCCACCGGGCCCATGAAGGTTTTGAACATCAGGTTGAAGCGGCGCGGCTCGCCCAGTTCGCCGCCGCAGTTGGGGCACGGCCATTTTGGGTTAATTCCCGAACCTCCCGTTATCGCGTTTATCAATTTTATAAGGTGTTCGCGTTTTAGAGCGGATGTCAGGACTATCTCTTGCAACGCCTGAATAACCAATGGAACGAGATTTAGATTCGCGACCAATGGGATTTTCGGTGCCTGGTGTTTCAAGCTTTGATTAATCCAGTCTTGAATCAATTTTTCGGTTTCACGGCCAGAACGGTTCGAGTTATTGGGGGAGAATTCGTATGAAGCAAACGGATATCCCAGGAATTTTTCTGCCGATAACCACCACTCACTAGCTAGAGTTAACTCTTCAAGGTGGTCCGATCGAAATCTCGAATTGCAACTACCGCACTCGACCAAGGGATCCGAGAAATTCTCAACGTGGCCGCTGGCTTCCCACACTTTGGGATGCATCAAGATCGCGGCATCCAAACCCACCATATCGTCCCGTTCGGTAATCACCGAGCGCCACCAGGCCTCTTTAACGTTGCGTTTCAGTTCGACGCCCAGCGGGCCGTAGTCCCAGGTGGAAGCCAGGCCTCCGTAGATCTCCGAGCTTTGAAACATGAAACCCCGGCGCTTAGACAGAGACATCATCTTGTCCATGTCGGCATAGGGCATAGTGCGGGCCAAAAGGGGTACCTCCTAAGGTTGGAAGAAAGGGTTTAGGCCACACGAAATGGCTTTTAATAGACGCTAATCGAGGTTATCAAGTCCGATGGGCGATGTAAACGGGGGCGAGGGCTAAGTCACCTAATCTACGTGGGGCGGGGCCTCGCCGATGATCGGCATCTGTTGGCGCACGGCCTCGGCCAGGTTGTCGGCACGCAGGTCTTCCAGCTTTAGATACTGGGCGCCCATGGCCTCGGCCACCGGCTGGACCATGCCGAGTCTGATGAACCCGGACTCGGTATCCACAACGACTGAAGGAATCTTGTCGTCGCCAATGATTCCCGCGGCGGCGTAGGCTTCGTCCAGCGGGGAGTCCTGCCCTAAGGCCACGTTGCCCCGGCCGTCGGACAGCAGGACCACCAGCGGCAGCACGTCCCGGTCCTTGATCCGCTCTGTCTCGATGACCTCCAGGGCCTTGAACAGGCCGGCGCTGAGCGGAGTCCGCCCTCCGGTCGGCATCTCCGCCAGGTGCACTTGGGCTAGGTCAACGCTGTTGGTGGGGGGCAGCATCAGACTGGCGCTGGTACCACGAAATGAGATCATGCCCACCCGGTCGCGGCGTTGGTAGGCGTCCAGCAGCAGGGACATGACCGCCCCTTTTACGGCAACCATCCGCCTCTGCGCCCCCATGGAGCCGCTGGCGTCAACCACAAACAACACCAGGCTGCCCGACCGGCTCTCCCTCACCTTGACGCGGATATCATGGGACTCGATCAGCACGGCGTTCTGAGACTCGGTACGTTCTCGCCGGCCCAACTGGTGCGGGGCGGCCGCCCGTAGCGTGGCGTCCAGGGCCAGGCCGGAGGCCTTGCCCTCAGGCAGTTTCGAGCGCACATAGCGGCCGGCGGAGGAGTCGGTGATGGTGACGTTGCGCCGGCCGGAGGCGCGGCGGGAGCGCTTGTCTGGCGGTTTCACGTTCAGGGTGCGCACCGCGAATGGGTCGCCCACCTCAAACTGCTGTTCCTGGCCTAACGGTCCCGGCCCCGTGTCAGGGTCTTTAGGGTCCGGTTGGTCAGGCTCATCTGATTCTAAGTCTGGAGGCGATAAATCCGAGGGCTCGGAATCGCCCTCTCCTTGGTTGTCATTTTGAGATGAGTCCTGGGGCTCCCGCTGTCGGTCCTGGCCCTGGAAATCGTCCACCATGGAGTCCAGTTGTTCGGTGGCCAGGTTGGGTTGCTGGAAGGGTTGCCGCCGTTGCCGGTGCAGCAGGGCCAGGTTGGCGGCCTCGCGGACGTCTTCGGCGTTGACCTCGGTGCGGTCCTCGTAGGCGGCGATGGTGGCGGCGGTCTTGTACATGACGATGTCGCCCCGCATCCCGTCAATGTCGTACTCAGCGCAGATGGAGGTGATCAGGGCAAGTATGTCGTCGCTCACGTTTACTTGGGGCAGCAATTCTTGACTGCGCGAAACCCTGGCTCTTTCTCCCTGCTCCGCCTGCTGCCACTCCGCCATGAACGCCTGGGGATCGGCCTCGTAGGCGATGCGGCGCTTGACCACTTGCTGGCGTTCTTCGGGTGAGAAGCGGCCTTCAACTTCCACGGCCAGGCCGAAGCGGTCCAGGAGCTGGGGCCGCAGATCGCCTTCCTCAGGGTTCATGGTGCCCACCAGGATGAACTCCGAGCGGTGGGTGATGGAGATGCCTTCACGCTCAACATAGTTGCGACCCATGGCGGCGGCGTCCAGCAGGATGTCCACCAGGTGGTCGTTGAGTAGGTTTACTTCGTCGATATAGAGGATGCCCCGGTGGGTGGCGGCGATCAGTCCGGGCTCGAAGACCCGGTTGCCGGTCTTGATGGCTTCCTCGATATCGAGAGAACCCACCAGCCGGTCTTCGGTGGCGCCCACGGGCAGGTCCACGATCGGTATCTGTCGGACCACGGTCTGGGCATCGTAGTTTCCGGGTTCGCAGCGGCCGCATAGCCCTTGACGGTCTTCCGGGCTGCAGTTATAGGGGCAGCCTTGGACCACAGTGACTTCGGGAAGCAGAGCGGCTAACGAACGCACCGCGGTGGACTTGGCGGTACCTTTCTTTCCGCGCACCAAGACGCCGCCGATCTTGGGATTGACGGCGTTCAAGAGCAACGCCCGTTTCATGGCCGTCTGTCCGACGATGGCCGTGAACGGGAACCGGGCTTCGGAGTTGGTCGATGCTGGCTGTTGGGTCACGTGCTGACGGGGGTTCCCGTTACCGGATCAAAGCGGTTGCCCGCTTTTTCGTCGCGCCGTTTATACCAGTACATGCCAGCGGTTGCTCCGGCGGCCATCAAGGCCCAGGTTAGGAATTGTCCGACCATGGTAAGAGTGCGGAAGAGTTCCAGCAGGTCGATGGGCACCGGCACGGGGTCGGGGTTGGCCGGATGCGCGAAGAACATGACTAGTGCGAAAACCACGTAGGCTGCAGCCGCAACCCCATACATCTTCAACCTGCCCGCTGAGTCTCGGAATCGCAGGTTGATCTCACGCAGGGCAAAGAGCAGGGCCCCAACTCCTAGCACGGAGAGGACCATGAACATGGTCTGCAAACCCTGACGGTAGGTCAGGCTGTCCGATTCGCCGACCCCAGGCGGGTTCAACGGGTAGCGGATAAACGGAAACAGAGACAGGGCCCAGAACCCCAATGCGGCGGCGGTTACGGCGATGGCCAAGGGTTTCCAGTCTGGGACGACCTTGCGGAGAACGGTGACGCCGGCGGCGAACACCACGCCCAAGATAGCCCCGTAGATGGCAGTTCCTAATGCCATGCCCCACCGTTGGGCGCCCAAGGATATCAACGGGTCTTCGTCGGGAGCGTTGGGGTTCAGCGCCGCGGAGCGTGCTTCTTCGAAGTCGATGGCCCGTTCGATAACGGGCACCGTGAATAGGTTATGAAATCCACCCACCAGCAAGCCGGCGAACAGTCCCGCTACCAGCCCAATGATCAAGATTCTCGGCATAGTTATACTTCTTTATTGGCTAAGGAAGGAATGGGATTCTGCGTTAAACATGACGATTCAGTGAAACGCAAGAGGGGTTTTGCCGGGTTGAAGGCTGGGGCCATGAGGCTAGTAGGTTGGGTAACACCGCAGTCTCCAAGATGGAGACTGCGGAAGTGATCTAAGTTGGGAGCCGATCAGATGCCGTGTTGGCCTAGTGGCACATCAAGGCAACGTGGCGGGCGTGGTGGAAGACTTCATGAACATAGGCCATGTTGCCGCCCAAGAACGAACCCTGGGCCGTGCCGTCCACGTACCCAATGAAATACAAAGCGACGGTAGCCGCCAATACGGCGGGAAGCCATCGGGAAGTTTCTCTGTTGCCTATCGCTTGCTGGAACATCTGGACCATTTTGTCCCCCTTAAGATTTATGCTGTTACTGGTTCTTGATCCGTTGTCTGGATTTCCACCAGGATTATAGCCCATCGGGCCAAAGCCGATACAACCTAGCGATTCTATTTTGCGTAATTTGCCTGGCCGTCCGTCCAACCGGGCATAAAAAATGCCCGACCGGCGGGGTCAGGCGGAATCATCATAGTGACTCTTACCCCCTTCCGCGAAGGTCTGCAAGTCAAGCTGTTGGCAGGTCTCCTGGCTTCTGGCATTTGCACCCCATTTCGCCTTCCCATCCCGATTTTCGGGACAGTGGCTCCACTTCCGTGGAAAGCGGGGTTACCAGTTACAGTGGCGGGACCGCGCCGGACTCTCACCGGCTTCCCTTTTCAGCCCCGATAGATCGGGACAACCAAACAACTCTTCTAGATTGTTAACTGAGAACTCAACCCTATGGCTAAGACTCAGCCCGAATAATAATCCCTTATGCCAAGTATGGTCAATAGCAATCATAGCTAGTTGGAACGGATGCATCGGATACGTTGAGGGAAATTGGGAAAAGGGAGGGAGCCCACTGCGCCTTTTTCGCCTGGTTGAAAGAGATGCCCGCCGCCACCGTCAAGGCTAGAACGGTGGCTGCTTATAAAAGCGCGGCGGGCACAGGAGGGAGAATTTCTGCAGTGATCAACCTGGCCGGCTGAAACCGGGCAAAAAAATACCCGACTTCAAAAGTCGGGTGGTATAGATATATAACGACTCACACCCTCAACTGCGAAGTGCATCAAGTCAGATTCATAGGCAGGTCTCCTGGCTCCTGGTTCCGGTCCGTACCCCCGCCTTCCCACCCCGACTAGTCGGAACAGTGACGATGTTACTTGGGGTGGACTACACCAGTTACAGTGGCGCGACCGCGCCGGTATCTCACCGGCTTCCCTTTTCAGCCCCGATCTCTCGGGACCACCTATGGACGGTTATTAGATTTTTAAATCGCCGCCGTTCGTACCGTGTAGCTAGCGGCTTGCGTGATGTTATTCCCTGAATAATGCCTGGTCAAGACATATACCGGGCATTTTGAATCGTGGATCAAAATTTACGCCAGGGGCTAACTGGACGACCTTGGCCTTTTAACGAACACGATCCCCTCACGGCCCACATACCGGTCCCGGAATTCCTCGAAGGCCTTCAATTTTTCGGGCTGGAAATCAGTCCGCTTCTCGTCGTCGGTCAGGCTGGGGTTGGGGAAGTAGCTACGGATCAACGTATCTTCATATTCCGGTCCGGAGAACCGGACGTAATAAGAGTGCATGTCATCGTGGCTTTCGGCTTCGACGAATTGGATCCCGGTGACCAGGTCGAGGTCCAGGTGGCAATGCCAATTGTCGGCTTCAATGGTGACGTATTTGCCCGAGACCTCCGGTTCCTTGATCCCTTCAGAGCTATTCTCGCTGGACACCTTGCTGCCGCCGATCACCCACATCTTCTTATCGTCTTGGGTCAGTTCCCGGAGCAGTTCCATCGTTATGTCCATAGCTGGCCTCCTGGATATTTAGTTGGCCCCAAAGGGGGCAATTGTTCCCTCTCCCGCGCACGGGAGAGGGCTAGGGTGAGGGCGTTGTACCCGCACAGGTCTTGTTTTTTTGAGCTGGTCTATTAGTTGACAGGGTTCCCCCATCCTAACCTTCCCCCGTTGCGACGGGAGAAGGGACTATTTTTTCTAGCCTTGCGGCCCTTCTTGGCGGGCTTCCAAATCAGCCTCTAGGTCCAAGAACATCTTTTGCAGTTTTTCTTTCATGTCGGCCGGTGGGTTCTCCCACATGCCGCGTTCGATGGCCTCAAGTAGCCTTTCCACGATGTCTCTGAGGGCCCAGGGATTGCTCTCTTTAAAGAACTCTTGAGTCTCCGGGTCAAGAACGTAGGACTCGGTGACATTCTCGTACATCCAGTCCTCGATGACCTGGGCGGTGGCGTCGTAGCCGAACATGTAGTCGACGGTCGCGGAAAGCTCAAACGCGCCTTTGTAGCCGTGGCGTTTCATGGAGTCGATCCACTTGGGGTTCACAACCCTGGTGCGGAAGACACGCCGGGCCTCGTCCTCAAGCTTGCGGACCCTGGGGCGGGTCGGGTCTGAGCTGTCCCCGAAGAATTGCTGGGGGTTCTTGCCCGTCAGCGCCCGCACGGTGGCGATCATGCCGCCGTGGTACTGCATATAGTCGTCGCTATCGAAGATGTCGTGTTCCCGGTTGTCTTGGTTCTTGGCCGCGACGACGATCTGGCTGAACCGGCGGCGGAACTGGTCCCTGGC
>Ga0208700_1000007_pt1 | contig 95759 bp, 80 predicted proteins | sample DeeseametaMP2016_FD_184179 | JGI IMG/M metagenome (GOLD analysis project Ga0208700, IMG submission 184179) | Marine microbial communities from the Deep Pacific Ocean - MP2016 (SPAdes) | ecosystem: Environmental > Aquatic > Marine > Oceanic | place: East of Hawaii, North Pacific Ocean | collected... | reverse complement strand
GAGACGCGCGCCAATTACCTCAGCGACACCATCAAATGTGTAGTAGGTGATGAGGTGATGGATCCCGTAATGAGCAAAGGCAAGTTGTACGGCAAACCACGGATATTCAACGACTTGCTCTCTAGCCAACCACTTTGTTTCAATCTGTTCGCCGAATTGCAAAGAGACCTACCGTTGCTACGGATGTCGTGAAGAACCTTACCAACGGCCTTGTGGGTTCGGTCACCGACATAGATTTCGAGTGGTCACCCGGGAGAGGAGACCCCCGTCTGACCGGAGATAGATCGGCGTTTGATGTCTACGTCTCTTTCTCATCTGCTGGCAATAAGAAAGGTTTCATCGGGATCGAGGTCAAATATCATGAGAACCTGATAGGTGCTGCGTCACCTCACAAGGATAGGTACGACCAGATAGCCGATCAGATGGGCTGTTTCAAAGAGTCCAACCGGGAAGACCTCAAGGTTCAACCTTTTCAACAGGTATGGCGCGACCACCTCCTTGCCGGAATACACCGGATAGCCGATGGGTTTGAAGAAGGGTTTTTCGTTTTCCTTTATCCCGAGAAGAACACTCACTGCTCGTCCGCGGTCGCCGACTACGAGGGGTGCCTCACAAACACCGATACTTTCGCGTCCTGGACGATCGAGTCGGTAGTTAGTGCGATCAAACGGTGTACTGATGATCCCTGGATAGACCGCTTCATAGACCGTTACCTGGCATTCGAGAAAGTTGCCACCTGAGGGCGAGCAAGGAGTGACCTGTGGCCAGAAAGATGATTGTCCAAACCGGTGACAAATCTCAGCACATCCTGGAAGAGACCGAAGCAACCAACGAAGAGGAACTGCGCTCTCTAGTCAAAGATAACCCTGACCTATTACCGATTGAGGAATTCGGTTTGAATGGTCCGGTAATGGTCGTTGGCAGAGAGACCACTCTGCCATCGGGCGCGGTCGACCTGATATGTGTGACTGCAAATGGGGACCTGCTTGTCGTTGAGTTCAAAACCGGTCCCCAAAATTCAGATTTTCGGCATTCACTGGCACAACTCCTCCACTATGGATCGGACCTATGGCACATGACCTATGAGGTATTCGAAAGTACCGTAGCGGTACGTTACTTCGGCCACTCTAATTGCAATGATCCACGGGTCAAGGGGAAGACATCTCTGGAAGAAGCGGTCAAGTCCACATGGCCCGAATTCTCCGAAGAAGAAATGAGCCATTTCAAGGACCATCTAACCAGACAATTAGAACAGGGTGCGTTCAATTACGTGTTGGTTGCCTCCAGTTTCAAAGAAACAGTGACCAGAACCATCGAATACATGAACGCGCTAAGGTCGACGTCTGATTTCTTCTGTGTAGAACTTGTACCGTTCTCCGGTCCTCACCTGAGTGCTTTCGAGTCAAGAACCATCGTGAAGCCGTATCAGCAGAGCGGGAGGAGCAGGTCCGGTACGATTGACGAATCCAGGTTCCTGGAACAGGTAATCGACGAAAGATATCGAGAATCTTTAAAGCAGCTATTGGAACTATGTCATGGTCTGGGGTTGAAGACCCCCTGGGGGAGCGTTGGTACTTCTATACGGATACCAATTCCAGACACGGCCGATTTACTTTCTATTGGATGGCTATTCCCACCAGGAGAAGTCGGGTGGTTAGGACTGAGAGATGTAACGTTAGGCATCGACATCAAAAGTGCCTCAAAGGGTCCTTCCGTGAAAGCCTCCATAGACAGCTATATGTCGGCCCTTGAGAATTTGAGCGGAGTCGAATCGGTAACCGCCCAGGGCCTCCGTGCGTTCCATATAGGTCAAGACGAGATGGTAGAACTATCGACGGAAGTCTCGGATATAATTGCCGAGCTCGTCCGTAACGTGAACACAGCCAACGATTAAGCAACGAAGTTGGAACCAAAATATCGAATAGAAGATTATGTGCGATGATGTTCGGTGTTTAAGAAGCTGAGCAACTATGCCTAGAGATAGCTTTACCCCATACAACGGTCAATCGCTGGTTCTCCCATCTGAAGGAAACGTGATCTGCTGCGGGTTCCTAACCCACTGCATGCTGGTTTTAATCGAAGATTTCCCCGCTCAGAACGGCGGCGCACCCATCAACCAAATTGTCGATACCCTCGGTGATGACGCAGCGATAATAGCCATTACCCTCGCAAGATGGGATGTTCCCGTTACTCTTCTGTCGAACCCGCTTGGCGATGACGATTACGGAAGCAGGGTATCAAAGCAACTGAAGACCTCTGGCCTGGAAGCGAGTCTAAGTGTCGTCCAAGGGATTTCTACTCCAATCGAAGTGGGAGTAGTGGATAGCACTGGTTCAAGGACTTACTTTCAGCAACGCGATTCCGAGGCTGTGGAATCGATACCGGCGCCCGGCGATTCTCAATTGTCGGATGCTCGGATGCTGTACGTGGATTGGTACGATGGAGCTAAGATTCTGGAGACGATGGAGCGGGCTCAGGCCTATGAGGTACCGGTGTTTCTAAATCTAGAATCTAGGTATTCCGACGCTCCAAACCTCGCAGACCTGCTCCGATTTACGACCGTGTGCCAGGTTTCCATTGATGAGCCTGATGCGTCAGGAGACCCATTTACCATCGGCCAAGATTTGCTCGATGTAGGTATCGGCACAGCGTTGGTTACTATGGGCGCCCGAGGGTGCGCGGTGGTCCAGGGTAGTCAGAGGTTTCAGATCCGGCCGCCAGACGTGAGGGTAATTGATGGTTACGGAGCCGGGGCTTCATTCTCCGCGGGGATGATATACGGGTTTCAGGCCGGTTGGCCACTGGAACACTGCGCTAGGTTTGCCACTGCTCTCGCCGGAATCAGTTGCGGGATAGCCGGGCAGGCGCTCGTTACCTTTGATGCGGTAGAAAAAATCGCCGAAGGGTTGACCACGGAGCGGGCGGCAAAGCGGCCGTCTTGGGGTATGCCTGGGACTGATACTTCCTGACCCAAAACACACAATATCGCATAGGCTTTGGGTCATCGAAATACATCAATCCGCCTAACTCGTTGTTATCACCGGCCTCAATCAGAGTGCATCCGAGCTCATCCAGGACCTCTAACAAGCGGTACTCGCTATAAAGCTGAAACGTTCTTGTCACGCTCTCTGCACCATAGGCATTGTCCTCCACTGTGGCTACGCCTGATCCCACCTTGAACATCAATTGAAGAACACCGTTTGGGGCTAGGACCCTCGTCAATTCGGGTAATGTTTTCCGTTCCGTTATCTCGGCCGGCAGGTGCTGGATGACCGCGTTGCAGGTTACCAAATCGAAGTAGCTATCCCCGAAAGGTAAAGGCCTTGCCAAGTCCGCGACTTGAAGCCGCGCCGCAATCTCGGGGTGGAGCTCCTTACCCAAGCTGATGTTCTCCGCAACCGCATCGACGCCGAAAGATTCCCGGCCCCACGTGTGAAGTAAGTGGACGTCCCTAGCACCTGCTCCGCAACCGGCATCGAGGCTTCTCCCGCCTGCAGACAGCGAAACGATTCGATGCAAAAGGTCCATGTCTCCCCGCAACTGCGGATGGGAGCTGTAGGGATATACGGAGTGAGTGAATTCGTGGGACAGTTCAGAGTAGCGGCGGGTGTGCTCTCGGTAAAAGTCCAGGGAATCGATCTTCATAGTCCTCTACCAGGGTAGGTAGTCTTAGATGTGACGACGTTTGGCCGAAAGTTTACTGGTCTAAAGGCCCTTTGTATACTGATGCGCACACGCCCGCCGATTCAAACGAGCGCTCAGAATCCGCGGCGGGGTTTGGACCGAGGGCAGACAATCAATGAACTAGGCGCTTCAGTAATTCCTGATTTGGAACGGTAAATGTATGGCCTTAGAAAAAACCTGTTTGCAACGTCTCTTCAAAGAACAGGCACACAGAACTCCAGCCGAACTGGCGGTAGTGGGTCTAGAGGGTGAAAAGACCTATTTCGACCTGGATCGGGAATCAGATGCATTGGGCGCTTACCTTCGCCAGCATGGAGTCTTGCCCAACGACCGCGTAGGCATCTTCATGGAAACCTGTCCGGATTATGTAACGTCCTGCATCGGCGCACTCAAGGCGGGCGGAGCGTTCATGCCGCTGGCAATGGAATCACCGGATAACCTGCTGAAAAGCATCTTGGAGGAAGCTAAGCCAAAGCTGGTGATTACCAAACAACGCCACTTGTCGCGTCTTGGTTCCTCCCTCAATATCCAAGTATTGTTGATCGATACCGACGACACCTGGCGAGACGCCTCCGAACACCAGCCCGCCATTAACTCCATTCACGACCTCGCTTTTGTTCCATACACTTCCGGCACAACCGGCAATCCAAAGGGAGTGATGCAAACCCACGGGGCCTTGATATCGTCCTATTTCGGTAGGTACAAATTCAGTTCTTACAGGACCGGCGACCGGGTCGCCTGCAACATTTTCTTTACGTGGGAGTTTCTACGCCCGTTGTTGAAAGGCGGTACGGTTTACATTATCCCGGATGACGTTGTGTTCCTGCCAAGGACTCTAACGAAATTTATCTCTGACAATCGAATAACCGAGATCTTGTTTACTCCGTCCCTCCTGCGAGCTGTCTTGAACGATTCGAAGAGCCTGCCCGCGAAACTCGAGACATTGCGGGTAGTTTGGCTAAATGGAGAAGTGGTGTCCGGCATTTTGAAGGAGCAGGCATTATCGATTTTGCCCACCACTGCACGTTTATTCAATACATACAGCATCAGCGAGGCCCACGACGTATGTACCCTCGAGTTGGCATCTGATCCACTGAATCAAGCTGATTTCTGTCCTGTCGGACTCCCGATGGATGGAGTTGAGGTTAAGGTGCTCGCGGAGAACGGATCTGATCTCAACGATTTTGGGACCGGAAAGTTGTACATCGGAGGGAAGGGACTGGCTCGTGGCTATCTGGAAAGAACTGATCTGGACCAGCAAAGATTTTCCCGAGTGAACGGTGAGCGATATTACGCCACAGGTGATGTGGCAGAAATCGATCCACAGGGGTTTGTCACGGTTATTGGCCGCAATGATTCCATGGTCAAGATCAGAGGGTATAGCGTTTATTTAGGCGGGATCGAGGAAACCCTAAAGAAACACTGCGAAGTTCTGGACGCTGCCGTCACGGTTGAAGGTCAAGATGAGTCCGATAGATGGCTAGTATCTTACGTAGTTCGCAAGCCCGATTCATCATGGTTGGTTGACTCCAACAGTGCTACCAGTAGGGACCTGCGGAACCTATTAGAGCGATTCCTCCCCCATTACATGGTTCCGAGCCGTTACGTAGAACTGGAAGCGCTTCCGATAAACCAGCAGACGGGTAAGTTAGACAGCAAAGCCTTGCCAAGCCCCAAGAATGTGAAGGCGCGCCGCCATGACACCGTGATGCCAATCGAGCAGGCGTCGAGTTCGGAAGGCAGAGCATTGATGCGAGAACTATGGGGTGAGGCGTTAGGCATGGACGCGAGTGCATTAGAGAGTGATTGGGATTTTTTTGACCTTGGAGGCAATTCTCTCTCCGGTCTTGGCCTGACTTTAGGAATCGAGCAGGCATTTGATGTCAAGCTTCAAGGAAGCGAGGTATACGAATACCGTACCATCGACAAGTTGGTAAGCTTTTTGGCTAATGGAGACGCGATTATGAACAATAATATGTCATTGTCCGACGACGCTGAGATCGGTGCGGACATCGTCCCTCCACATAAGGGCGAATGGGTCCGTCTTTCCGAAGCTTCAAATATATTCGTGACCGGTGCTACCGGATTCCTGGGGGCATTTTTGTTGGATGAGCTGTTCCGTTTCACACGCTCAGATACGAAGATTTATTGCTTGGCCAGAGAGAACGCCCAGGCAGATTCCGCAGGCGATCGGGTCCTAGATACATTGAAGTTCTACGGATTATCATCACAAGATCGAAAAGACCGGATTGTCACAGTGGCCGGCGATTTAACGAAATCCAAATTTGGTTTGGACGAAGAAGAGTACTGCCGGCTCGCACAGGAAGTTGATTTGGTGTTTCATTGCGCCGCATCAGTCAACTATGTGTACTCTTATGACACAATTAAACCTCATACCGTCGGCGGGACCACCGAGGTGATTAAATTCGCCTGCTACAGTAAAACCAAGTCCCTGGTGTATCTCTCCTCAAACGGGATCTTTCCCGGAGGAGATTCCGTGCCCTATCTAGAGAACAACGAGATCGATGGCTTTGCAGAAAGAATGGACGGAGGGTACAACCAGGCTAAGTGGGTCGCTGAGCGCATGGTTTGGTCTGCAGTATCGCGGGGTCTCCCGGTATGTTTGATTCGGCCCGGGAATATCGGACACCATAGCGTCACCGGCGTGCTAAATCCCAACGATTTTCAGACACTGATCATCAAATCTTGTTTACAAGTAGGTTGCGCCCCGATCGCTCCAGATTGGTTTTTCGAGATGACTCCAGTGGATTTTCTTGCGGCCGCGATCGCTAGGTTTTCCGACGACAGTTCGCATCTCGGCCAGGTCTACAACGTGGTCCAGCAGGACCCCGTGCGGGCCGAAGATGTCTTCACTCGCATGCAGGATGTCGGGCTCGTAGCCGAGCTGGTGCCAATGAGCGAATGGAGATCTAGGTTGCAGACGGTGGCGGACAGTGCTAACGACGTTGAGTTAAAATTGCTCTCCCAGTCGCTGGACTCCGTTGAGGGCTATCTCACCGATACCAGCATTTATGACATTAGCCGTTTCAATGAGGCTTCGGCAAAAATGGGCCTAAATTCACCTAACGTGGATGTCGATTACGTTACGATGTTTCTCCGAAGGCAATGAGATTATGCGAGAACTAAAATCCCGGCGTTGCAGGACTTTCGGCCGATGGCAGATGGTCACAAACAAATGGAATGATTCAATAAGACAATCAGATCAACCGTAGATTGGGCCAACGGGGAATTTCCATCACGCCGCGCCCGGCAAACGGACCGGCACCGTTTGCAAATAGTGAACACCCGACCCTAGTCCATCTCCTGATACCCTACTTTTGTTACCTTCTGGCATCAGTGTTTCCGGAATCGAAACATGGGTACGTAAGTTGGCCTAGTGGATGGGGAGATTGTCATCAAATATCCTAACTACGCTCATTGCTAGCCCTGAGCGCTAGAAAATTCGGGATTATGGAATTTCCAAATTTCACTTAGGAGGCGATCCATGCCTACTGACATTGAAATCATACGATTTTTGGAAGAGCGCCGAGCGTTGCGATTAGGAGCCTCACCTTGGCCGACTGTTTCTGAACAAGACGAGATATTTCCAATAATCGAACGGAACCTATTCCCTCCAGGACTAGATCTTCGGACGGAGCAGAACAACTTAGCATTTGACTTCGACCCATTGTCACAGCGCCTCCCGGATGACCTCATATCCTTCTGACCAGGATAATTTGCGTAACCGTTACCCTGAGCCCGTCGAAGGACCGCGCATCAGCCAGGCTCGAGAGCCAACCCTAACCCTTCTCCCAAAGCGCCTCAAGCACCGCGCCCGGCGACATGGGCGTCTGGGACATTCGGATGCCCACCGCCTGGTTGATAGCGTTGGCGATGGCCGGGACCGGTGGGATTATGGACACCTCTCCCACGCCCCTGACCCCGGTTGGGTGGTCGGGGTTGGGGACCTCCACGATCTGGGTGTCGATCATGGGCAGGTCCTTGGCGATGGGCATGCGGTAGTCCAGCAGACTGGAGTTCAGCATTCCGCCCTTCTCGTCGGTGAAGTATTCTTCATTCAACGCCCAGCCGATGCCTTGGACGGCCCCGCCCTGGATCTGGCCTTCTACGTACTGCGGATGAACGGCCGTTCCGGGGTCCTGAAGGGCCGTGTACCGGATGATGTCGGTCTTGCCCGTTTCCGGGTCTACTTCCACGTCCACGATATGCACGGCGAAACCTGGACTCTCCCCTCCCCAGGCGCCACCGGCCCGCCCCAACAACGGCCCTCCGGTGGTGTTCTGCCGGGCGGCCAGTTCCTTCAACGTGAGCCGCAACTCTGGGTCGGACCGGTGGGAAAATACGCCGTCGGCGATGTCCACTTCTTCCACCGGCACGTCCCAGATGAGCGCCGCCCTGGCCGCCAACTGCCGCTGCAGGTCGCGGGCGGCTTCGAAGGACGCCCAGCCGGTCTTGTAGACGGCGCTGCTGCCGGCGCTGATGGCAGTGTAGCCGATCGAGTCGGTGTCGCCCACCGAAGGGTGTACTTCCTCAGCGGTGATACCCAACACCTCGGCCACGTGCATGGCCGCGGCGGTGCGGCTGCCCGCCAGGTCGGCGGACCCTTCGACCAGGCCGACACTCCCGTCTTGTTGCAGGCTGACGACGGCGCAGGCCGGGCCGGTGATGTTGTTGCACACGGCGGTGGCCACCCCGCGGCCTCTATTCGGCCCGCCGAGGGGGGCGTTGTAGTGGGGATGGGCCTTGGCCGCCTCCAACGTCTCAACATAGCCAACTTTCTTGTAGGGGATGCCGGTCACACGGCGAGTGCCCTCTTTGGCGGCGTTCAACAGCCTGAAATCGATGGGGTCCATGGACAGTTTGGCGGCCAGTTCGTCGATCAGTGTCTCCCCGGCGAACCCGGCGGGCGGACCAAGCGGCGCGCGGTAGGGAGCGACCTTGGATTTGTTCACCACCACGTCGTAGCCTTCCGAGCGCACGTTGGGTATGTCGTAGGGCGCGAAGATGGTCATGGACGCCAGGTTGACCAGGGCCCCGGGGAAGGCGCCGGACTCGTAGACGAAATGTGCGTCGGCAGCCGTGATCCGGCCGTCCTTGGTTGCGCCGATCTTAGCCCGGATGTGGCCTCCGGCAGTGGCGCCGGTTCCCTCCAGCACCTCGGCCCGGGTCATGGTTATCTTCACCGGATGGCCGGTCTTCTTGGATAGAAGCGCCGCCACCGGCTCGACGTAGACCACCAGTTTGCCGCCGAACCCGCCGCCGATCTCCATGGGAATCACCTTAACCTGGGAGATCGGGATGCCCAGCACTAGGGCGGTGAAATCCCGAATGGCGAAATGCCCCTGAGAACTGCCCCAGACGGTCACCCGCCCGTCCCGGTCCCAGCGGACGGTGGCGCTGTGGGGTTCGATATAACCCTGGTGGACCGGCTTGGTGCGGAATTCCCTTTCCACGACAACGTCGGCCTCTTTGAACCCCTGGTCCGGGTCGCCCAGCTCATATACGAAGTGGCTGGCGATGTTGGTCGGTACGCTATCATCGTCATCGTCGCGGAGTCCGCCTGGCCGGAAGAACTCACCCTCAGAGCGGAACAGCCGGTCGTGGAGGATGGGAGAGTCCGGCTCCATGGCTTCTTTGCCGTCCAGAACGGGAGTCAAGACCTCGTAATCGACTTCGATGAGGGACAGCGCGGCCTCGGCGGTATGCACGCTGTCGGCCGCCACCGCGGCCACGGCATGGCCTTTGTACAACGCTTTGTCGGCGGCCAGCACGTTGTTGCTTAGAAACCTGGGGTTCAGGGGCGAGCCCTCGGCAACGTCCACCGGTCTGCCGGACAGTACCGGCAGATCGGCCGAGGTCACGACGGCCTTGACGCCGGACAACGCCAGGGCCTTGGCGGCGTCGATGGATTTGATTACAGCGTGGGCATGGGGGCTCCTCAGTATCTTGCCGTGGAGGAGACCAGGCATGCTGATGTCGGCGCCGTAACGGGCTTGGCCAGTGACCTTGTCCGTGGCGTCGTGGCGGATAGGCGTGGTGCCGATGACCTTGAATCCGCTGTTATTAGCCGTTGGAGTGGCAGTCATGGCGGGGCTCCTTGTTCAAAAGAATCGGGCGTTTATTCGTAGCGCAGCGCCTCGGCTGGGTAGATGCGGGAGGCCTGACGCGCTGGCATGAAGGTCGTGGCCAGGGAGAATACGTAGGCGATGGCCACGATGATTATTATCTGGAGCCAGGGGATAGCGAACCGGACGGTCTCCACCTCTTCTTGGATGTCTTTCACGATGTTCCAGGAGATTATGGTGCCCAGGCAAATCCCGATGGCGGTGCCCATGAGGACGACGAATGACGACTCGGTGAGGAAGCTCAATTGCACCATCCGCCTGCGGTAGCCGATAGCCCGCAGCACGCCGATCTGTTGGCGGCGTTCCACCACCGCCCGCAGGCTGACTACGCCCAAGGAGGCGACGCCCACCAGCAGTCCCAGACCCATGAAGCTGGTGAACAGATTGTTGAAAGCCCGGTTGGCCGCCGCGATGTCGTCCACCAATTCCGACAGCACGTCGGTCTCCATGCCGTTCTCGCGAAAGGCCGATTCCAGGTTCTTTGAGAGCGCGGCGATATCCACGCCATCAGCGGCTTTGAAGCGGAACGTCGTGGTCGGTATCCGGAAGGGTATGGCTTCGTCCAGTTCTTGGCGCGAGGCGATCATGCCGAGACCCAGCTCGCCAAATGCGTCGGTGAGCCGGTCCATGACACCGATGACCTTCAGCGGTATCACCTGGCCGGTCCGGGGCTCGCGGACCTCGATGTCGATGGCCTCCATCTCGGTGTCCTCGTAGAAGATACCTTCAAGCTCGAACGGTATCTCGTCGTTGCCAAACCCGCCGCGAGACGGCACCACCAGAGAATCGACCACCACCAAGTTCGAGTCCTCCATAACCGCGGCCCAGATGTCCTCTTGGGTTTCACCGTACTCGGCGTCGAACAATTTCAGGTTGGCCCCGGTCTCCCGAAGGTACTGGTCATCGGCGGCCCTGATGGCGTAGAACCGCCACCGCTGCTCGTCGGCGCCCACCTGCCGGGTTTCCACGGGGATGGTCGTGTACCCGCCGATGGACGTGATGTCCTCGTTGTTGAGGCCGGGCTTTTCGTCGATGGCCGCGCGGATATCATCGATGGGCGTGTTGAAATTGACCGTGGCCTGGATGTCCCAGCCGCCAGCCACTCTGTCGGAGTCGCCCACGGCGGCGCTGAAGGCCTCGGTTAGGATCGACATCACGATCAGGGTGAAGATGACCAACGCGAACATCGCCAGGGTGAGACCGGTCCGAAACTTGGCGGCCATCGGATAAGCCGCGGCAGTCACCAATATAGGCCGGAGCTGGCCGAATGGGCTGGTGACGAATGTCAGTAACTTCAAGAGCAGATCGGCGTTGTACATCACCGTCCAGACCGCCGCCGCCACCATGGCGATGCCGGAGATGAAGAACATCTCGATTCCGCCTTCGATGTCACCAAAGATCGAACGCAGGGCGCTGAAAGGCAGCACCCAGAATGCCAAGTTTCCCACACCCATGAACGTATAAGCGATGCGGTCTCCCACGTCGGCCCGGAGCCCGATGCGGTGGGAGAATGTCCTGATGGACAGTCCCACGCCGACGATCACCAGTGTGATGCCGATGCGCAGTGGGGCGGCCTCGTCGGATGACGTGCCAAGCCAGGTGAGCAAGACTCCGACTACAGCCGTGAGCCACCCGTGGCTCATGGGCACCCATAGGGCCTGAATCACCGCGCCGAAAAATGCCAACGGCGATGTCAAACCGGCCCAGACCGCCTCGAGCAACAGGCCGATTCCGCGGCTGCCGTCCAGCCTGACCAAAGCCCAGGCTCCCGTCCCGGCCAGAATGACCGGACGGCCTAACGCCCGTAGCGGTGCAAGCAGTCTGGTCCGAAATGGGGTATCCGACCGCTGGACCGGAGGAGGCAGTCCCCGGACCGCCGCCACGATGTTCAGACGGCTGACGCGGTAGGCGGATATCCCAACGGTGGCCAGCGTGATCACCATTCCCAGGCAGTAGGCGACGACGGCGCTTCGGATCTCGAAGTGGGCGAACATCGTGAAGTTCTCCGGCGCTCCGGTGCCGCCCGATTGGAAGATCCGGTTGACCGCGAAGACGATCACGGTGCTGGCGCCCAAGCCAAGCAACACTCCCACCGCGCCCGAAACCAGCGAATAGGCGGTGCCCTCAAAGATGAACATCTGGACCAGGTGCCGCCGTTTGGCGCCTACGGCCCGGGCCATCCCCATCTCGGCGCGTCGGGCCGCCGCCAGCATGACGAAGATCAAGAAGATCAGCAGCACCCCGACCATGATGGAAAATAGTCCCATGATGATGAAGATGCTGGTCACGCCGGAACCGGCTTGGTCGGCCTGGTCCAGTATCTGTTTCTTGATGTCCAACACCCGGAACTCAGCTAGACCGGCGAAGAGGGTGCTGGCCTGGCGCTCCACTTCGGGCAATTCGGCGTCTCCTACGGCGTTCAGCACCTCTTCTTGGACATCCTCATCGGCCAGCGCGCCGATGAACGCATCTGACAGCCCTGATTCCCCAAGCCCCTTGACCAGTTCGCCCAGATCGTCGGCCAATTCCCCGCCGGAAGGGAGCCTCAAGAGGTCGATCTGCTCGATGACTTCGATGCGGTTTAGCAGAGTCTGAAGCTGCGCGGCAATGGCCCGGTCGGCGAACAAGACCCTGAGTGCGTCGGTAACCTCATCGCTCACCTCAGCGCCTGCGAAGACGCCGCCCCTGTTGGAAACGGCCACGGAGTTGATCAGGCCTTCCCTCCCGAAAATCTCCTGGGCCCGGTCCAACCGCACCAGCAGTGTAGACCCCTGCCCCGCCAGTCCGCCGCTATCCACTATGCCTTGGACCCGGAACTTTACGCTGGAGCCGGCTATGAAAGTCACCAACTCATCCCCGACCACGGCGTCCAGCTCGTCGGCCGCCTCCTCGTTGATCAGTGCGTCATTCGGGCCCAGGGTCTCCAGCCGGACCTCTTGGCCGTCCGTTAGATGGAAGCGGCCGAAGCCGTCTAAGGCATCGGGGTCCACCCCGGTAACCTGCATCTGGCCTTCGCTCAACTGCGTCCTGGTGTTGATGGTGGGTGCAAACTCGCCGATGCCGGGGGCCAGTCCATCGACGGTTTCCATGTCCGCCAGCTCAACCTTCAGCTGTTCGTAGCGTTGCTCGGGGAAGTAATTGAAGCTGCCGATGGTATCCGATTCATCAGCCCGGGCCGAGACGATGATCTCGTCGATGGTCCCCAGGGCGTCGATGGCATTCTTGCGGATGGAGTAAGTGATGGAGTCGCCAGTGCCGAAGGCGGCCGCCATGATCAGGGTGCTCATCATGATTCCCACGATGATCAGGGCGGTCTGAGATTTGCGGCGCGGCACGTTGCGCAGTCCCAACTTGAACATGACGGGGTTGCGCCAGGCGACAACAGCCACGATGGCGATCACCGGCAGGAAAATCGCCAACAGGACAACCATGATGATGTCCATGGAGACGCCGAACAGTTCTTCCATCTCCTACCTGGCGCGGCCTCCTGCTCCGACTCTGAATCGACTTTCCCCGAGCAGCGCCCCCACCGTAACCCTCCCCCGTTGCGGCGGGAGAGGGGACTGGTCCTTCTCCTTTTTGGGAGAAGGTGAGGATGAGGGTGAATGTAATGCGTTAACCTAACTCGTCCCGGCAACCAACCTAAGGGGACTGCCCATTACCGTCGTCCACGATCTCGCCGTCCCGCATGCGGACGATGCGGTGGGCCCGGTCGCCAACATCCGCCGAGTGAGTCACCAATACGAAGCTCTGGCCATTCTCGGCGTTAAGTTGGCACATCAGGTCCATGATCTCCGACGCCGTCTCGCTGTCCAGGTCGCCGGTGGGTTCGTCAGCCCAGACGATGGACGGTTGGTTGACCAAGGCCCGGGCGATGGTCACCCGCTGGCGCTGTCCACCGGAGAGTTCGCCGGGAAGGTGCTGAGCCCGGTCGCTCAGTCCCACCATTTCCAAAAGATCCATGGACCTTTTGCGGGACTCCGCCGGCTTGGTTCCGGACACTAACAGGGGGAGCTCCACGTTCTCGACAGCCGACAATACGGGAAGCAGATTGTAGAGTTGGAAAACGAATCCCATCCGGCGGGCGCGGTAGTCGCTCCGCTCGTCGTCGGGTAGGTCATGTAGCACGACGCCGTCAATCACCACCTGACCGGAGTCGATCTCGTCCAGTCCGGAGAGGCAGTTCAACATGGTGGTCTTGCCACAGCCGCTGGGGCCCATGATGGCGACCATCTCACCGCGTTCCACAGTCAGATCAACCCCCCGCAAGGCGTTCACTTTGACGGTGCCGGTGTCGTAGGTTTTATGTATACCGGTGGCGGTAATTATGGGATCGGGCATGTTTTCGCAGATATAAGGCCTGACCGCAGCCTTTCACTGCGAATCTCTCACAGCCAGTATATACGACTGCAACGGCATCGGCGGTTTTCCGTAGGCCGGATTTTCATCTGGGCCTTGATCGCCCTACTAGAAAGGGTTGTTGGTCCTGGCTTTCACTTGTTCCAGCCACCACCACATGCGGCTCCAGACCAGCCTTCGTTCCATGTCGCCTAAACTTCGGCCGACATGCGTCCGCACAGCATACACAGCCTGTCCTGCCAGAAACCCCCAAGCGCCCGGTTCGCCCTTCATCCAGCCGACAACCTTGTCCTGGTTGCCCGTCACTAGGTCCGCCAACAAGGGGTCTATTATTTCGTTGGTTACTGATAATGGCTCAGTCATAACGACGATTTTTCTACCGGTCGATCGACGACTGATAGCCATTTGAGATTTAGGTCCGCCAAGTCAGTCTGGGCCTAACCGCCGCCCACGGGCCGCACGATCTCCAGAACGTCGCCATCTTTCAATGTCAGGCCAGCGTACTCTTCCTTCCTGATGACTTCCCCGTTGTACCCAACCGCCACAAACTGCAGGTTCAGGCCGAACGACATCAGGTAGGTCTCAAGGTCCACGCTAGCATCTATGGGACGGGGTTTTCCATTCACTGTTAGATTGATCATGATTTAGACTGGCCTATCGCACATCGGCCGGGTTTTCAGACACCCGCCATTCTACGCAGATCGCTTCTTTCAACTTTGCCGCGGCGGCTTGCGGATCCTGGGCCGCCAGTATGTTGGTGATCACAGCAACCCCGGACGCTCCTGCCTTTATCACCTCGCCGGCATTCTCCGGGGTGATTCCCCCGATGCCGATGAGGGGCACGCGGGTGTCGGCCGATACCTCCCGCATGAGCCCAGGACCTGAGGGCGCTTCTCCGGGATGAGACCGGGAAGCGAACATGGTGCCGACCAATAGGAAGTCAGCACCGTCGGCCTCGGCCTGTGTCGCCGACTGCAGCGAGTGGACCGACCTTCCGATCAGGGCGTCGCTGCCGAGGGTCTTCCGGGCCTCGCTCACCGGCGGCCCAGCTTCGCCCAATTGGATTCCCTGGGCCCCGGCAGCCAGGGCCACTTCCGCGCTTTCATTCACGATCAGTTTGGCCCTCCCGCGGATGGCCTCCAGTAAAGTCCCGGCCAATTCCAGCAATCGTTCGTCGGAGAGGTCCTTCTCCCTTAGTTGCACTAGGTCAACGCCGCCCAAGACCGCTTCGGTCACTCGTTCTACCAGATCGCCGGAGGTCACGTTGCGGTCAGTGACCAGACATAGGCACGGTAGGGGCAGGGATCTAGTCACCGGATTAGCTGGTGGCCGGCACGGGCTGGGGCACATCGGTGGTGGGACTGCTGGCGATGGCCTCGCGGCGCACCCCGATACGTCCCGCCAGATAGGCGTTGCGGCCCGCCGCCACGCCCTGCTTGAAAGCAGTGCCCATCAGGCCCGGGTCCTGGGCTTGAGCGATGGCGGTATTCACCAGTACGGCATCAGCCCCCATCTCAAGCGCCTGGGATGCGTCAGACGGGACTGCCAGCCCTGCGTCCACGACCACTGGGATGTTGGCCTGCTCGATGATGATCTTGATCTCTTCCGCGGTGTGTATCCCCTGGCCCGAGCCGATCGCCGAACCCAGGGGCATCACAGCCACGCATCCCACGTCTTCCAAGTTCTTGGCCAGTGTCGGGTCGGCGTGGATGTAGGGCAGCACCTTGAACCCGTCTTCCACGAGAAGGCGGGCGGCCTCCAGGGTGGCGGCGCCGTCGGGGAACAGGTAATTTGGGTCGGGGATGACCTCCAGTTTCACGAAGTCGGTCTGGCCCACTTCACGGCCCAGCTTGGCGACGAACATCGCTTCTTCAACTGAGGCGCAACCGGCCGTATTGGGCAGTATCTGGTACTTGCTCCAGTCTATGTAGTCCAGCAGGGTCTTGCTGGTGGGGTCGTCCAGGTCCAGGCGGCGAATAGCCACCGTAATCATCTCGGTCCCGGAAGCCTCAACCGCCGCCACCATCTCTTCCATGGTTCGGTAACGGCCAGTCCCGACTATGAGCCGGGAGTTAAATGTCTTTCCGCCGATCACTAGCTCATCGGACATCAGGTCCAATCTCCTTTCGGGGGCTACAAAAAAGCCACCAGGTATCTAGCCTGGAGGCTGCTTGGTAAGTCTGCTGTTGCGTCTAATCCCTGCGCCAGTATTACCTGGGTCAGGTACAGACGGTCGGCGGCGATTTTGGCCGCCCTCTCAGCCTGGCTTACCCAAGCTCCCGCCAGAACGTATCTACCGCTCTGTTACCGAAAGAATAGCACCGGCCTCGAGGGGTGTCAACGAAGAAATCAGCCTCGAATTCCTCTTTTCTAAAGGGGACTTTACGACGCAAAAATCGTTAAAAATCGTGTGACGGCCGGCACAGAATCTTGGTGCGGCGTTGTTTTAACAGGCATTCCAGCCGATGATTGGATGAAGGGAAGATCCTCTTGAGAGGCGTCATGGCACAAGGGATCACATCAAACAAAGTCTCCTTTTTCAAAATCTGGAAGGCTGCGCTGCTTTTGGGCGCCGGCTTCTGACAATCAGATCATCGGGTTCAACTCGATGATCGGTGCCGACGGTGGCTACTTGTTGATCAAACCCTTCTACCAAGGTGGAGATCGGCCGTTGCTGGTCTTCGACACATCTACCGAAACAGCTCAACTCATCGACACCAGATTCGTGGTCGTCGATACGCAATTGCTCTACATCGAAGGATAATAACTAGAGTTGGAACTCCCCAACGTCCGGTGATATGGTCAACTTGGCCCCGGTTAGTTGCTGCACCTCTTCGGGTGTCCAACCGGGGGCCACTTCTTTCAGTGTCAGTCCCTTGCCGTCGCATTCGATCACAGCCAGGTCGGTGACGATCAGGTAGACGCACCCTTTGCCGGTCAGGGGGAAGGTACATTCTTCGACTATCTTGGGCTCGCCGTTCCGGTCGGTGTGCTCCATGGCGACGATGACACCGGTGGCCCCGGTGGCTAGGTCCATGGCGCCGCCGACGTTGCCCACGCCCCGCTGGGGGAGCATCCAGTTGGCCAGGTCCCCGGTGGCCGACACCTGGTGTGAACCCAGGACCGTCACATCTACATGGCCGCCCCGAATCATGGCGAAGGCCTCCGCCGAGTCGAAGAACGACATCCCACCGACGCTCTGCAGGTACTGCCCGCCGGCGTTGATCAGGTCGATGTCCTCGTCCGCTGCATCCCCAGGCTCGACAACGGGCCCGCAATTCAGGATGCCGCTTTCGCTGTGGTAGAAGACGGTCCGCCCCTCGGGCACGAAGCTGGATACCAAGGTGGGGATACCGATGCCCAGGTTCACGTACGCGCCGTCGGGCAGCTCCTTGGCCACCCGCATGGCGACGATCTCTCTGGGCAGGCGTTCTTTGTCAGCTAACGAAGTCATCGATTGGACCTTTTCTTGCTCACAGATAGGCCGAGAAATCCGCTGGCCGGACGACGATACGGTCAACGAACAAGCCGGGGGTGACGATCTCTTCCGGCCCCAGTTGGCCCGGCTCCACGATCTCATCGACCTCAACCACAGTGATCTTGGCGGTGGTGGCCATCACCGGATTGAAGTTCCGGGAAGTACCCTTGTAAACCACATTGCCCAGGGTATCTGCCTTGTGCCCCCGGATGATGCAGAAATCGGCCCTAAGCCCCGTCTCCAGGATGTAGTCCTTGCCGTTGATGGTCCGGGCTTCTTTGCCTTCGGCCAATAGCGTACCGGCCCCGGTGGGAGTGTAGAAAGCCGCCACCCCGGCCCCGCCGCAGCGCAGCCGCTCCGCCAGGGTCCCTTGGGGCACCACTTCCAGTTCCGTCTCGCCCCGGTTGTAGGCCTTCTCGAAGGCGCTGGGCCGGGAGGCAGACGGAGAGACGGGGTAGGACGCAGTGGCTTTGGCCACTTGATTGTTCTCCACCAGGATGCTGTGGTCGATGATGTTGGGCGCGCCGAAGCCGCTCACCCGGGCGACGCCCGCCGTGTTGCTGATCAGCTGCAGGCCCTTAACGCCAAGGTCGCGCAGTCCGACCATCAGGTAGTGCGCCATCCCGCCGGGTCCGGCGAAGCCGTCAACGTTGATGATCGCTCCTTCAGGCACGTCCTTCAAGGCTTCCACGGCGCTGGCGTATACCTTGTCGGGGATTTCCAGGGTCGGGACCTGGAATGTCATCTCTTTCAGATCGGACGAGACGGCCAGCGGCGCATCGGTCATCGCCACGACCTCGTCAGCAGTCCAGCCAGGCGCTGTCTCCACCAACTCAAGGCCGTCTTGGCCGACGTTGATCACCGCGACATCTGTGATGATTATGTCTACCTGTCCAGCACCGTCCACCGGCAGGCTGCATTCCCCGGCGATAGTGGATGAGCCATCGGCATTTCGGTGGGGCATCAGCGCCACCACTTTCGATGCGCCGTAGGCCATATCGACGGCTGAACCTGGTGCGAATAACCCATTGGTGGCGGCGGTTGTCCAGTGGACGAAATCTCCGTTGGCGGCTACCTGTGCCGGTTGGAGAACGGCGATGTCGGTGTGCCCGCCTCGGAGAATCCCGGCGATCTCCACCAGGCCGGTGAAAGCTCCGCCGAAGATTAGGGCGACCGAATCGCCCTCTGCGTCTACCGCACTGGTGTTCGTATCCATTCCCCGAACCCCTACAACGCCGCTGTCGGCGAGAAACCATACGCCGCCGATCGGCAATCGATCGGGCAGACGGCAGGGCAACCCCGGACCCAGGGCAACGACGGCGCCGGAGAACATCTCTTGGGCGGCGCGGTGGGCCATGGCGTCTGCGTCTAGCGGTGTACCGGGCATCTGGAAAGAATCTCCTTTAATCAGGCGGCCAGGACCAAACGGTCGATAAATATAGCCTGGGTGATGACCATCTCCGGATCGATGCCGCCCGGCTCAAAGACGTCGTCGACTTCGGCCACCGTAAGAGCGGCGGCCATCGCCATGATAGGGTTCCAATTGCGGCCTGTCCCGTCATACACCATGTTGCCCAATGTATCGGCGGTCTTGGCACGGAGCAGGGCAATATCGGCCTTCAAAGCGAACTCCAGGACGTGTTCTTTGCCGTCGAAGGGACGCAGTTCTTTGCCCTCGGCGAACCTGGTCCGGGCGCCCGTGGGTAGAAAAACGCCGCCGATACCCGCGCCTCCGGCCCTCAGGCGCTCGGCCAAGACGCCCTGGAGCACGACCTCCAGTTCCAACTCGCCCGACTCCCACAGGTCTTTCACCGGACCGCCATATTCCGGGTGAAACGGCAGGGGCGAGACCATCTTCTTGACCTGACCGGTTGCGACCAGATCGGAGATCCCGAATTTGCCCGGTTCTTGGGCCCAAGCTCCCTGGCAGACCAAAGTCAGGTCGCCAACGCCAATCTCGGCTAGCCCGCGGAGCAACGTCTCCGGCACTCCGCGTCCGGCGTAGCCGGCCACCAGCACGGAAGCGCCGTCGGAGATACCTTCCAAAGCTGATTGGACGGAGGCGTAGAGCTTGCCTTTTGCGTTTGGTTTTTCGGGGACGCTGGTCATGGTTAGTTACTTGTATCTGCAAGCCTGGCGATTTACAGCAGCAACGCATTATAGCGGCAGTCACGTGGATATACCACGGCGGCGGTCACGTCATTCTGGCCTTCGCCAGAATGACGAAAGACCCCCATCGTCATTCCAGCGCAGACTGGAATCTAGTAGGGCTGGGTTAGTCAGCCAAATTTCCGAAATGTGCCCGTAGGTGCGGGTTTTTAACCCGCCGTATTCCGCAGTCAATATCCTCAAAAACAGGCAGTCTCCGGGGCCTCCCAGAAATTCGCGGGACCCGAAGGTCATTGGTTGAACGACCGTTTTGCAGGGCAACCATTGCGGGTTGAAAACCCGCGCCTACAGACTTATGTCATCCCAGCGCCAGCCGGAATCCAGGGACCCCCGGGCGAATAACAGGTTTTGGCCGTAGGGGCGGGTTTTCAACCCGTCCTGCCGCTGGTAAATGACGTTATTGCTGGTCAGTGACTTCTTGGTTTTGCAATCACCTGAGAGTCCGTTTTCTTAACCGGCATCTTGGCCCCGTAGTTGGGCAGGTTAGAAACCTGCCCCTACAAACCGTACCCGCGATCGATCCAGCCTTTGCTGGAATGACAGGGGGGAAGGCGGTGTCGGGCGCGGGAACGACGGATGCCTGCAGAACAAAAAAGCCGCCCCGATATGACCGGGGCGGCTTTTGTTTGCGATGTGATTGGGAAGGTCTTTAGAAGTCCATCCCGCCGCCAGGGGGCATGGCCGGCATGGCCGGTTTGTCCTGGGGTATCTCGCTGATCACAGACTCGGTGGTTAGCACCATGGCCGCAACGCTGGCCGCATTCTGAAGGGCGGACCGTGTCACCTTTACCGGGTCTACGATGCCACGTTCCATCATGGGACCGTATTCACCGATTTCGGCGTCGTAACCGTAGTCGTCAGCCTGCTGTTTGACCTGGTTGAGGACAACCGCGCCCTCGAACCCGGCGTTCTCAACGATCAGCTTCAGAGGCTGCTCGAGGGAATGGCGGATGATGTTCACTCCAACCTGTTCATCGGTTGTAAGGCCGGTGAGGTCATCTAAGCCGCGGCTGGCGCGGACAAGGGCGACTCCGCCTCCGGGAACGATGCCTTCCTCCACCGCCGAACGGGTGGCGGAGAGGGCGTCTTCGACCCTGGCCTTGCGCTCTTTGAGCTCGATCTCGGTGGCCGCTCCAACCTTGATTACGGCGACGCCGCCGGACAGCTTGGCCATCCGCTCTTGGAGTTTTTCCTTGTCGAATTCAGAGGTGGTGTCTTCGATCTGGGCTTTGATCTGGTTGATCCGGCCCTGGATCGCATCTTCGGAGCCTTTACCCTCGACGATGGTGGTCTCGTCCTTGGTGGCCGTGATGCTGCGGGCGGAACCGAAGTCTTCGATGGTCGCGCTATCCAGCTTCTGGCCGGTCTCTTCACTGATGACGGTGCCGCCGGTGAGGATGGCGATGTCTTCAAGCATAGCTTTGCGGCGGTCGCCGAAGCCAGGGGCCTTGATGGCCAGAACACTGAGGGTGCCGCGGAGCTTGTTGACCACCAAGGTGGCCAGAGCTTCGCCGTCCACATCCTCGGCGATGATCACCACGTTCTTCTTGCCAACCTGGAGCAGTTTCTCCAGGGCGGGAAGCATATCGGCCACGGCCGAGATCTTCTTGTCAGTGATGATTACGGTGGGGTCTTCCATCACCGACTCCATGCGGTCGGGGTTGGTGATGAAGTAAGGGGAGATGTAACCGCGGTCGATCTGCATCCCCTCTACATATTCGATCTCGTCGGCCAAGCCCTTGGACTCTTCGACGGTGATGACACCGTCCTTACCGACCTTTTCCATGGCCTCGGCAATGGTCTCGCCGATGGCTTCTTCGTGGGCGGAGAGGCTGGCCACTTGGCCGATGCGCTCCCGGGTCTCAACGACCTGGGACATGGCCTGTACTTGCTCAACGACGGATGCCACTGCTTTCTCGATGCCCCTCTTGATGGCCATCGGGTCGGCGCCGGCGGTAACGTTTTTGAACCCCTCGTTGATGATGGCCTGGGCCAACACAACGGAGGTGGTGGTGCCGTCGCCGGCGGCGTCATTGGTCTTGGTGGCGGCTTCTTTCAGAAGCTGCGCGCCCATGTTTTCAAAAGCATCGGGCAGTTCGATCTCTTTGGCGATGGTAACGCCGTCACTGCACACCTGGGGTGGGCCGAACGACTTGTCCAATACCACGTTGCGGCCCTTGGGGCCGAGGGTTACTTTCACTGAATCGGCCAAGATATCGATTCCGACACGGAGTGCCTTCCGCGCTTCCTCGGCGTAGGCCAACTTCTTTGGTGGCATCCTGTTCCTCCTGTAGGTGGGTCAAGGCTGGGCTGCCGCCCGCCCTGTTTAATGGTTCCGGAGTGAAATTGCTTGGGTGGTCCTTGGACTAGCTGATCTTCGCTAGAATATCGCTTTCCCGAAGGATCAAAAGCTCATCATCGCCGTCTTTGTATTCCGTGCCGGCGAATTTGGAATAGATCACGCGGTCTCCCTTGGCGAGCTCCATGGGAATCCGGTTGCCGTCATCGCTGACCCGGCCGGGTCCAACTGCGACGACCTCGCCCTCCTGGGGCTTTTCCTTGGCGGTATCAGGCAGGTAGATCCCGCCCTTAGTTGTTTGTTCGCCCTCACTAGGCTTCACCACCACACGTTCTCCCAATGGCGTAAAGTTTGCCACCGCGGCCTCCTTTTATATAGCCGGGACATTATGGTAGCCCGGCATTAAACTCAGATGGGGTTAGCACTCTCGTATTGAGAGTGCCAAGCTATGTTAGAACGGGCACCAGACCTTGTCAAGATTGACGTGTCCGGCCTAGTATTTAGGGGTTGTTTCAAGGCCGCGTTTAAGCGCCGTTTCCCCGTCGTTGATCCGATATTAAATATACCTAAAATCGTAGAGAAATCCAAAGGAGAAGCCGGCATCGCCATCCACCCTCTAACAACCGGGCCTGTGCTCCTTTCACTGAATGCAAATGTCGCGACCATCACCTTAGACCGGCCGGATAACGGCAACCGGATCGACGAAGAGATGGCTGCCGCCCTGGGCGAAGCTTGCCGTCTCGTCTCGGAGGACGACGGTCTCCGGCTGGTGGTGCTGACGGGCAACGGCAACGTCTTTTCCATAGAAGACGGAAGTACTGCTCCCGGAAGGTCCGGCGCGCCGGTCTCCGCTCTGGCGATTCCGGTTTTGGTGGTGTTGAACGGCGATGCCACCGGCCCCGGTCTGGAACTGGCGCTGGCGGGAGACCTGCGCATCTGCGTGCCTTCCGCGCACTTCGGATTTCCCGGTCTTGCCAATGGCGTACTACCCCAAGACGGCGGCACACAACGGTTGCCTCGGTTGGTAGGGCCGTCCTGGGCCAGAGACATGCTGCTGACCGGCCGCATGGTGGACGCCAAAGAAGCGCTGTCCATCGGTCTGGTGAACCGGGTGGCCGAACAGACCGGCCAACTAGCCGCCGTGTTAGCGGAGCTGACAGCCCAGATCGTTGGGGGAAGTCCCCTGGGCGCACGCTACGCCAAGGAGGCTGTGGGTAAGGGGATGGACTTGTCATTGGACCAAGGGCTGGAACTAGAAGCCGACCTGAACGTTATACTTCAGTCCACGTCCGATCGCGCCGAGGGAATCAATTCGTTCTTGGAAAAACGCGGCCCGAAGTTTACTGGGTCTTGATTCTGCACACGATTACCTACATGAATAAGGAAACCCTGTGAAGTTAAAACTGGACCTCCACACCCACGTGTGGGAGGCGTTCAATTTCGTGCCGCCGTCTGTTGAGATCGCGGAACAAGTTGTTGCTCAGATCAAGTCCAAGGGCATCGACGGCATCGGCATCACCGACCACCACAATAAGGAATGGGCCTTTGAATTCCGCGAATTGGTGGAGAAGCACTTTCCCGGACAGGTCCACATCCTGCCGGGCTGGGAGATCGAGATTCGGCCCGAAGCTAATCCCTTTGCCGAGTACCAGGTGGCCGAGCTTTTCCTTCCCGGCGGCGGGGTGTTCCGCACCTACTGCCATCCCGGCTATTATTCCCCGGAGATACTGATCGAACCGGATATCCACGCCATCGAGATCGACAACTACATCCACAACTGGCACATCAGGAAGGACCAAGTGGCGGAGATCGCGTCGGAACACAACCTGATGCTGATGGAAGTGAGCGACGCCCATAACCTGGAAAACATCGGTCTCCGTTACACCGAGATCGAACTAGACGAACTCTACGCTCGCGCTGTGCCGCAGGCCTGATTTTTTTATGACCACGTCCTCGCCGTTCGAGACTTTGTTGTTCCAGAAGGACGGCGCTGTGGCCCATATCTCCTTGAACCGTCCTAAGGTGGTGAACGCTTATAACATCCAGATGCGGGACGATTTCTCAGAGGCGCTGTTGGCCGTCGAAATTGACCCAGAGGTCCGGGCGGTGTTGATCACCGGCGAAGGCCGAGGGTTCTGCGCCGGGGCCGACCTGACAGAATTCGGCTCGGCCCCATCCCAGGTAATCGCACGCCGGGTGCGCTGGGAAAGGGATGTTTGGGGACAACTGGTAAACTTGGACAAACCGATCGTCGCGGCGGTGCATGGGTATTGCATCGGCTCCGGTCTGGAGATCGCCCTGCTGTGCGACCTGAGAATCGCGGCAGAGGGTACAGTGTTCGCCCTTCCGGAAGTCCAACTGGGGATGATTCCGGCGGCTGGGGGGACGCAGACTCTACCCAGAGCGGCGGGCAGGCCCCAGGCATTGGACCTGCTGCTGACGGGAAGGCGCATCGGGGCGGAAGAAGCCCTGGCCATGGGTTTGGTGACCCGCCTGGCGGCCCCGGAATCACTGCGGCATAAAGCGTGGCGGTTGGCCAACGAACTGGCCGAGCGTCCCGCTGAGGCCGTCGCGGCGTTGAAGCGATTGCTCCGCCACGGAATGGACCTGGACCTGCCTGAGGCGCTGGACCTGGAAAGCCGGGTCGCCGCCCGCTTGGCTGTTTAATCGGCCAGTTAAAAAGAGAGTTGCGAGAATGGATAAATGAATACTTCTGAATTCTTGATGATCGCCGGGGCCATCGTCCCAGAGCGGCCCGCGATCATATTCGACGGCCAAACTATCACCTTTGAAGGACTGGCGGAGCGCGTCAACCGGCTGGCCAACGGTCTATCAGAGATGGGAGTCGGCCCGGGAGACCGGGTGGCCACCATGCAGGTCAACACCAACCAATGCATCGAGGCCTACTTCGCGGCGGCCCAGTTGGACGCCATCTATGTCCCGATCAACTTCCGGGCCAAGACCGACGAGCTGGCGCAGATGCTGAAGATAGCCCAACCCACCTGTCTGCTCCTTGGCGAACGGTACCTTTCCTTGGTCCCCGAGAGCAGCCAGTCGTCCGTGAGGATCGTACTTCTGGATGGGGAAGCGACTGGCAGCCACCGGAGCTACGACGCCCTCCTTGCTGAATCTTCACCGGAGCAGATGCAATTCCCGGTGGCCGGTGACGAAGACACCACGGTGATCATGTTCACCGCTGGCACCACCGGGGTGCCCAAGGGCGTGATGCTAACCCACGACAGCTTTTCTTCCTATCTGTTGGCTACCGTAGAACCGGCCGACCCCGAGGTCGAAGAGAGCAATCTGATAACCGTGCCCTTCTACCACATCGCCGGACTCCAAGCCGCCCTGGCCGCCGTCTATGGTGGGCGAACGCTGGTGGTGATGCGGCAATTCGAACCTGGCGAATGGCTGCGCCTGGCCCAAGAGAACCAGGTCAACCGGGCCATGCTAGTGCCGACCATGTTAAAACATCTCATGGATCACCCGGACTTCGCCAAACACGATCTCTCGTCGCTCAACGTCATCACCTACGGCGCGGCGCCGATGCCCTTGGAGGTTATCCGCGAGGCCATCGGGAAATTCCCCGGTGCGCGGTTCATCAATGCCTTCGGCCAGACGGAGACCGCTTCAACCATCACCATGTTGCCGCCGGATGACCACGTTTTAGATGGCAGTCCAGAAGAGATCGAGACCAAACTCAAGCGTCTGACGTCTATTGGAAAACCTTTGGATGATGTCGAAGTGGAGATCGTGGACGAAGGGGGAAAGACCGTGGCGGTGGGCGAGACCGGCGAGATAGTTGCCCGGGGGTCGCGGATGATGGCCGGTTACTGGCAAGAAGAATCGGCCACCCGCGAAACGATGCGGGGCGGATGGATCTACACCGGGGACCTGGGCTACCAGGACGTGGACGGCTACATATTCTTGTCGGGCCGGGCCAAGGACTTCATCAAACGGGGCGGAGAGATGGTCTCCCCGGAAGAAGTGGAAATGGTGCTGCGTTCCCATCCGGACGTGGACGACGCGGCGGTAATCGGGGTGCCGGATGTGGAATGGGGCGAAGAGGTGAGGGCCGTGGTGGTGGGTCGGTCCGACCAAGTCACCGAGGAGCAGATCATCGAATTCTGCCGAGAGAAGCTGGCTGGATTCAAGCGGCCACGCTCGGTCGTTTTTGTCGGGGAACTGCCCCGCAACGTGATGGGCAAGGTGCTGAAGCGCGACCTGAGGGAAGAGTATGGCTATCCGGTGGAAAACCGGGACTAAGAAAAAAGAACGGTCCGGGAAACGATTTTCCGGGCTGGAGATTGGTGATTCATGGTCACAGCACCCAGCGAACACATGAAAGTGGCGGTGATTGGCGTCGGCGGAGTCGGCGGTTACTTCGGCGGGCTATTGGCCAAGGCCGAACATGATGTGACATTCATCGCCAGGGGCGCTCATCTGAAGGCCATAAAAGCGAAAGGCCTGCGGGTTGAGAGCCAATTGGACGGCACCTTCACCGTGCCCGGAAACGCCACCGACAACACCGCCGAATGCGGAGAACAAGCCCTGGTGCTCTTCACGGTAAAGATGTATCACAACGAAGACGCCATCAAACATCTTGCCCCGTTGATCGGACCGGAAACGGTGGTCCTAACCCTGCAGAACGGCATCGATAACGGCGACATCTTGGCCGAGGCGATGGGTGACGATCACGTGATGATCGGTTCGGCCTACATGGAAGGCCGCATTTCCGAGCCCGGCGTTGTAGTCCAAGGCGGGCCGGGAATCGCGGCTTTCGGAGAGATGAAGGTCGGCATCAGCCGGCGTGGCGAGAACCTGCTACAGAGATTTCAGGAAGCCGGCTGGCGGGTCAACCTGCATGAAAACATGCCCGGCATGCTCTGGAAGAAGTTCGCCTACATCGCTGGGTCTGCCTCCGTCTGCGCCGCCGCCAACTGCGTTTACGAAGAGATGCGCACCAAGCCCGAGACCAGAGAGCTTATTCAGAACGCCATCAAAGAAGCGCTGGCCGTAGGGCAGGCCCGCGGCGCGCCGATCATGTCCGATTCGCTGGCTTGGGCTATGGACTCGTTGGACCGTTTCCCTGGCCAAGGCCGGGCGTCGATGGCCAAGGATTTCACCGACCAACGTCCTGTGGAGCTTGAAGGCCTGACCGGTACCGTGGTCCGCATGGCCCGGGAGCTGGACATACCCACCCCCGCCAACGACTTCCTCTACGCCATACTAAAACCCGGCGCCGACCGCATAGAAGCCATGCACAGCGCGGGAACTTAAACGGTCCCGAAAGGGAATCTGTTCGGCACGCACGCAACCGTCTTTACGGCGAAAACCGGAATCCGCTCAACCCAGATCTCTTGCCGCCCGCTTGCAGCGCAACCCATGTTCTCCGCCAGGTCGTGGTGACCCCACTGTCTGTGCGTAGTGAGCCCGTCGAACCACCCGTCGAGAATTGCCGTGGCATACCAGAGCGGTCCTTCGACAAGCTCAGGATGAACGGTTGCGTGCGGACTATCTCGCAGTTTCAACTGTCTTTCCGGAGAAAGCCGGAATCCATGCAGCCCAGATTTCTGGCTGTCCGTTTGTAGTGAGCCCCGTACCCTGTCCGTTCGTGGTGGGCCCGTCGAACCACACGCCTGAGGTCGGGCCGGTTTCCAGCAGCAGCATGACTTATGCGCATCCTTCGGCGCGCTCACGACGAACGGGACGGGTGGCGGTCCTTGTTCGCTGTCCCCCTGATGCCCTCGCGCCTGGGCAGTGGTATACTCCCCGTGGCCAAAAACTAGGCTCGGAGCGGGTAATTTCCCCACGCCGTCAGCCAACAGCCGATATCCCAGAACTGACGCACGATTTAACCTAATACTAGATACCCATTTTGGGTCAGGAGGCGGCTCCCATTGAATACGATTGAAGCCATAACCGAGATTCTCAAACGGGAAGGCGTCAAATATCTTCCTTGCTTTCCCACAACACCAGTGATCGAAGCAGCCGCCCTGGGCGGGATCCGGCCCATAGTCTGCCGCCAAGAACGGGTCGGCGTCGGCATCGCGGACGGCATCAGCCGGGTCTCCAACGGCGATCAGATGGGCGTATTCGCCATGCAGTACGGCCCGGGGGCCGAGAACGCCTATGCCGGCATTGCCTCGGCGTTCTCCGACTCGGTGCCGCTGCTGCTCCTTCCTTTGGGCCATCCCAGAGAACGGGCCGGCATCGCGCCCCACTACAGTTCGCTTAAGGGCTACGCCGAGATCACCAAAGCCATCGAACAGGTGAACGCCCCTAACCGTACCTCAGACATCATGCGCCGCGCCTTTGCCGGGCTGCGCCAGGGGCGGGGCGGGCCCATGGCGGTTGAGATTCCAGCCGACATCGCATTGGAAGACGTGAGCGAAGAGTCCTTCTACTACGTCGCAAGCAGGCCCGTCGCCAGCCAGGGCAACCCCGGCGACATCCAGGCGGCCGCCAAGGCCCTGTGCGCCGCCCATTTCCCAGTGATCATGGCCGGCCAGGGAGTGTTGTACGGTAAAGCGACCGACGAACTGGTGGAATTGGCGGAACTGCTTCAAGTCCCCGTTTGCAGCACACTGCTGGGCAAGAGCGCCTTCCCGGAAGTACATCCTCTGGCCCTTGGCAGCACCGGCACGACGATGTCGGGACACGCCTACCATTTTATCCGCCGGGCCGACCTCATCTTCGGCATCGGGACCAGCTTCACCAAACATGGCATGGTGATGAACATCCCTTCGGGAAAGACGCTGATTCAGGCCACCAACGACGCGTCAGACATCAACAAGGACTACAACATCGACCTGCCCATCGTCGGCGACGCCAAACTGGTCCTACGCCAGATGATCGACGCCTGCCGGGAGATTGTCGGCGACGGCCGCAAAGACGATCAGGCAACCGCCAAAGAGGTGCAATCCGAGCGGGACGCCTGGCTGTCCCAGTGGCGGGCCAAACTCTCATCCTCGGAAGTGCCCATGACGCCCTACCGGGTGATCTGGGACTTCATGCACACCATCCCGCCGGAGGACGCCATCGTGACCCACGACTCGGGCAGCCCCCGCGACCAGATAGTCCCGTTCTACCGGTCCAACGGCCCGCGGACCTACATCGGCTGGGGCAAGTCCCACGGCCTGGGCACCGGTCTGGGCCTGACCATTGGCGCCAAACTGGCCGCTCCGGAGAAAGTGTGCGTCAACTTCATGGGCGACGCCGCCTTCGGCATGGTGGGCCTGGACTTCGAGACCGCCGTCCGCAGCAACATCCCGATCATCACCGTAGTGTTGAACAACTCCACCATGGCCGTTGAGACCCGGCAGATGGCCGACTCCCACGGGCTCTACGGCACCCGCGACCTGGGCGGTAATTACGCCGACCTGGGCAAGGCCATGGGCGGGTATGCGGAGCGCATCGAAGACCCCAACCAGATCAGCGCCGCCTTCACCAGGGCCCGCAAAGTAACCGAGGAAGAAGGCAAGGCCGTCCTGTTAGAGTTCATAACCAGCGAAGAGACTGAGCTCTCCCACAGAAGGGCTTTCTAGCCCCATCCAATTCCCCCTTAAAAAAGGGTGTTTTGTCCCTTCTCCCGTCCGGGGAGAAGGTTAGGATGAGGGCGTTGGTAGTGCGCAAACAACTTCGATCAAGAATCCAAGGAGGCTTCTCATGGCCCCGAAATCGAAATACCTCTTCATAGCGAGCATGGATGTAGACCCGGCCAAGGAGGCCCTGTTCCACGAGGTCTACAACACCGAGCATTGCCCTGAATTGGGCAAGCTGGCCGGAGTGGGTGAGATCACCCGGTTCGAGGCCCAGGCCTTTCAGGTGCTGATCGGAGGGCAGACCCAGACCATCTCGCCGGACGGCCAGCCCAAATTCCACGCCATGTACGAGATCGAGAGCCCCGAGATACTTAGCTCTCCCGAATGGGGCGAGGCTGTGGAACTGGGCCGCTGGCCGGAGCAGGTCAGGCCCTATACCACCAACCGTCGACACACCCTGCTGCGGCTGACCTTTCCCGAGTGATCGTCCGCCCGGCAAATATCTCCAGTAGCTATTTGTAAGGATAACCATTGACTGAGCGCGCCCTGGAAGGGGTGAAGGTCTTGGACCTCACCCATCACATATCCGGACCATACTGCACCAAATTACTGGCCGATTTCGGCGCCGAAGTGCTCAAGATCGAGCGGCCCGGCGGCGACCCGGCCCGGCGCATGGCCCCATTTCTCAACGACGAGGCGGACCCGGAAAAAAGCCTGGTTTTCGCATACCTGAACACCAACAAGCAGAGCATAACCCTGGACCTCAAATCCGAGACGGGTATCCAGATCCTCAAGGCGTTGGTCGAAGGATCCGACGTCTTGGTGGAGAATTTCGCCCCCAAGGTGATGCCGTCCTTGGGGCTGGATTTCGAGGCTCTGCAAGAGATAAATCCCGGCCTGGTCATGACCTCCATCTCGAACTTCGGGCAGACCGGGCCCTACCGGGACTACAAAGCGGCTGACATCGTTGAGTACGCCATGGGCGGCCTGCTTTATATCTCGGGGGCCTACGACCGGGAACCGCTGAAGCACGCCTTCAACCAAGCTCAATTCAAGGCGGGGACCGACGCCGCATCCGCCACCCTGATGGCCATGTACCACCAGCGCCTCACCGGGGATGGGCAGCGGGTCGATGTATCCATTCAAGAAGCAGTGGCCACCGGGCTCCGAGATGTGGTCAACAACTTCACCTACAGCGGCGCCGTCCGCCGCCGCCAGCCGAACCATAGCGGCGACCTGAGCCGTATCCGGGCCAGCGCCGACGGCCACCTGACCCCAAATCCGGGCATCGGGGCCGGGTTGAATTGGAACACGTTGGTGGAATTCCTGGACCTACCTGAGCTGGATGATGAGAAGTTCGAAACGCCCTCAGCGCGGCTGGTCAACGCTGAGGAATTGGGCCGGATACTGGACGAATATTTCATCAAACAGAACAAGTACGAGCGGTTCTACGCCGCCCATGAGAAGCGGTTCATCTTCGGCGTTGTCCAGTCGCCCGAAGAGGTCATGGCCGACCCCCAATTCGAGGCTCGCAACTACTTCGTCGATATCGGCCACCCGGAATTGGGCACACTGAAATATCCGGGCGCTCCGTTCGAGATGAGCGGCACACCTTGGGAGGCCCGCAGCCCCGCCCCAACGCTGAGCCAGCACAACCAGGAAGTCCTCGGCGCCAGGCTGGGCCACACCCCGGAACAATTGGCCCAGATGCGGGCCTTAGGGGTTATTTGATAGAAGGTTATCTGATAGACGGTCATCTGATGGAGATTCTTTAATACATGCCAGGTCCTTTGGAAGGCGTCCGCATAATTGAGATGGGCCAGCTCATCGCCATCCCCTTCGCTATGAAGATGCTGGCCGACATGGGCGCCCAGGTGATACGACTGGAGTCCGCGGGCCGACTGGAGAGCTACCGCAGCGACTCCGTCTACCAGAACGACATCTCGGGCGAGTTCTGGAACAAAGGCGCCAACTTCTACGAGCAGAACCGCAACAAACTGGGCGTCACCCTAGACTTGAGCAAACCCGAGGGACTGCAGATACTGAAAGACCTGGTCTCGGTGGCCGATATATTCTCGGAGAATTTCACCCCCAGGGTAATCAAGAACTTCGGGCTGGAATACGAAGACCTACGGAAGATAAAACCGGACATCATCATGGTGTCCTCCACCGGCTATGGGTTCTACGGCCCGTGGAACAACTACGGGGCCACCGGACCGGCCACGGAGGGAGCGGCGGGTCTGGCATATCAGACCGGCTATGTTGGCGGTGGGCCGGTGATGTCCGAGATTCCCTATACCGACTACACCTCCGGCGAGCACACCGTATTCGCGGTCATGGCCGCCCTGATGCACCGGCTGCGCACCGGGCAGGGCCAGTTCGTGGACATCTCCCAGACCCAGGCCACCAGTTCTACCACCCCAGAGGTCCTGATGGATTTCTCGGCGAACGGGCGCACCAACCCGCGCCTGGGCAACCAGGACGCAGTTATGTCGCCTCACGGCTGCTATCCCTGCCAGGGCGACGACCGTTGGATCACCATTGCCGTCGCCACCGATACTGAATGGCAGGCCGTTTGCCGCGTGTTGGAGCAGGGCGGATGGGCAACCGATCCCCGATTCGAGGACTCCCTTAGCCGGTGGAAGAACCGGGACGATCTGGACGCCCTGATCGGGCCTGTGACCACCTCCTGGGACCCGCATGAACTGATGCATGCTCTCCAAAAAGAAGGAGTAGCGGCCGGGGCGGTCCTGGACAGCAAGGACCTGCTCTTCGACCCCCACCTTGGCGAGCGGAATTTCTACGAGGTGGTTACCCACCACGACAGCACCGGCATCCCGCCCCTACCCTACGCCAGCCGCCCTTGGAAGTTGTCGAAAACGCCTGCGGTGAAGAGCCAACCCGCCCCGCTCATGGGTGAGCACAACACCCTGGTCCTCTCGGACCTACTGGGCAAGACCGCTGAGGAAATGACGGCGCTGGAAGAGGCTGGAATCATCGGCTACGGCCCCACCAACCCCCGCCCAGTCCAACGCCCGTCCCTAGACGAACAGGTCCGCCAGGGCCGGATGCAACGCTACGAGACGGATTACGAAGAGCAGGTCAGGCGGGCGTTTCCGGGGTAGTGCCGAGCTATCAGCTATCAGCTATCAGGGAAGATTGTAATTCCAGGGTTTCCCAGGAAGCCCCCTTTCGTAAAGGGGGTTGGGGGATTTTCGCACTCTCGCCGAAAACCACTCCGAGCCGCCAAACCCAATCCCAGCAATGTCACCCTGAGTGAAGCGATGGGTCTGCCAGATTGTTGTTTGGTAGATTCTTCGGCTGCGGCCTCAGAATGACATGGTGTGGGCACGCTGGTGGTTGGGGGGTTCACGCACCTTTTTCCGCAAACCGTTCCGAGCCCCCAAACCTGCCCTCAGCCCTGTCACCATGTGTACAGCGACGGGTGTCTTTGCTTTGGTCCACTGTGCTCTACCACCAGCAACGAGATTCCCCGGCTGACGCCTCGAAATGACATGAAACACAAATGTAAGGGCACGCAATAGCGTGCCCTTACATTTTCGTTACCAGGCCGCCCTCAAAAGCTGAAAGCTGACCGCTGACAGCCAGGCGCAAGCGCCTACAGCCCGTGCTTGGACTCAAAGTCCGTGATGTCTTGCTCCATGCGGAGGGTGAGGCCGATGTCGTCCAAGCCGTTTACCAGGGCGTCTTTGCGGGCGGCGTCGATCTCGAAGGTGATGGATATCTCTTCGCTCTCGTCCCAGACGCGCTGGCTGACCAGGTCCACGTTCAGCTCGATCCCGGGGTCGGACTCGGCTTTGTCCATGATCTCCCGCACCTGTTCGGCTGGGAGGACCAGGGGCAGCACGCCGTTCTTGAAGCAATTGTTATAGAAAATGTCGGCGAAGCTGGTGGAGATGATGCACTTGATCCCGTAGTCCCGTAGCGCCCAGGGGGCATGCTCCCTGGACGAGCCGCAGCCGAAGTTGGGGCCGGCCACCAGGACGTTGGCGTTCTTGTAGGCGGGTTTGTTCAGCACGAAATCGGGGTTGGGGCTGCCGTCGGCGTTATAGCGCCAAGACGAGAACAGAGCGTCTTCAAACCCACTGCGTTCGATGCTTTTCAAGAACACCGCCGGGATGATCTGGTCGGTGTCGATGTTGATGCGGTCGATGGGTGCGACCACGCCGGTTAATTTCGTAAATACGTCCATGAGTTATCTCCCTGGGTGATTCAGCGGTTGTCGTTAACTGCTTGGCTTTAAAGGTCTCTGACGTCGACGAAGTGGCCGGCGATGGCCGCCGCCGCCGCCATTGCGGGGCTGACCAGGTGAGTGCGGCCGCCCTTGCCCTGCCGCCCCTCAAAGTTGCGGTTGGAGGTGGAGGCGCAGCGCTCTCCCGGCGCAAGGATGTCGGGGTTCATCCCCAGACACATGGAGCAGCCGGCGATACGCCAATCCAGGCCCGCTTCTTCAAAGATCTTGTCCAGTCCCTCTTCTTCGGCCTCTTTCTTGATCTTGGCTGAACCGGGCACAACCATGGCGTAGACATCGTCGTGGACCTTCTTGCCCTTGACAACTTCGGCCGCGGCCCGCAGGTCTTCCAGTCGGGCATTGGTGCAAGCGCCCACGAAAATCCGGTCGATCTTGATGTCTGTGATCGCCATGCCGGGCTTGAGGTCCATGTACTGAAGCGCCCGGGCGGTGGATTCCCGTTGGGCTTCGTCTTCCATGTCCGCCGGGTCCGGAACCTTGCCGGAGATGGGAGCGACCATACCTGGGTTGGTCCCCCAGGTCACATGGGGCTCAATCTCCGACGCCTCAAGCTCCACCACCCGGTCGTACTTGGCGCCGGGGTCGGTCGTCAGGGCCTTCCACCGCTCCACCGCGGCGTCAAAATCGGCGCCCTGGGGAGCGAACTGGCGTCCCTTCAGATAGTCGAACGTCGTCTGGTCGGGGGCGATCATTCCGGCGCGGGCCCCGGCCTCGATGCTCATGTTGCAGACCGTCATCCGGCCGTCCATAGACAGAGCGCGGATGGCCTCGCCGGCGTATTCGATGACGTGGCCAACGCCGCCGTAGACGCCGATCTTGCCGATGATGGCCAGGATGATGTCCTTGGCGGTGACGCCTCTCTGCAATTGTCCGTTGACCCTGATTTCCATGGTGTCCGGCTTGAACGCTCGCAGCGTCTGGGTCGCCAGAACGTGTTCGACCTCGGAGGTGCCGATGCCGATGGCGAAGGCCCCGAGAGCGCCGTGGGTGGAGGTATGGCTGTCGCCGCAGACGACGGTCTTGCCGGGCTGGGTGTAGCCAAGGTCCGGGCCGATTATGTGGACGATGCCTTGAAGGGGACTGAACCGGTCGTAGAGCGTGACTCCGAACTCGGCGCAGTTGCGGTCCAGGGCGTCCAGTTGTTTCTTGGAGATCTCGTCCGTCACCGGGAGGGAAAGGTCCCAAGTGGGCGTGTTGTGGTCGGCGGTGGCAATGGTCAGGTCCAGCCGACGCACTTTCCGGCCGGCTTCCCTGAGCCCGTCAAAGGCCTGGGGAGAGGTGACTTCGTGGACCAGGTGCAGGTCGATATATATGACCGCTGGCTCATCTGGTTCTTGTGCGACCACATGGTCGTCCCAGATCTTTTCGAACATGGTCTTGGGAGGCATTTAGGACTTCCTTAGCATTAATCTGATTCCGTGAGCGGTATGCCTCCCCATCGTTTATACCCGCACGCCACCTGCCCTTCCCACGCCTAAACTGGGGGGACAAAATCCGGGCTGTATTATATAGCACCAGGTGGGCTCGCTGCCAGGCCGGCTACGCCGCTGCCGCTATTATCGTTACAGGTAGAGCCGCTGTCAGGTTAATGGTACACTGGCGCTGCGCCTAGACAACAGGCCCAAAGCCCGTTTCATAGCCACCGTCTTCTCCGGCCACCGGACACTTTGGCGTCTGTTTTCCCGGTCGAAATCCCAGGCCCACACCCACGGAGGAATATCGTAATGCCCGCATCTGAAGCGGTGGTCCTGCCCGAAACAGCCAGCCCCAGCAAATACCGCATCAAGCTCCAGCCCGACCTCAAGAATTTCACCTTCACAGGCGAGCAAAGCGTCGATATCCAAGTCTTGGAGCCAACCTCCACGATCGTGCTCAACACGGTCGATCTGGAGATCAGCTCCGCCACTCTCCACGCCAATGGGACCACACTGTCCAGCCGCTCCATAGTCCTGGATAAAGATGCCGAGACCGCGACCCTGGACTTCGGGGACACCGTCCAGCCCGGCGACGCCCGTCTGGAAATGGTTTTTACCGGTGAACTGAACGACAAATTGGTGGGTTTCTACCGGTCTGAGTACACGTCCCAGGACGGGGAGACCCGCTACCTGGCCACCACCCAATTCGAAGCCACCGACGCCCGCCGGGCCTTCCCCTGCTGGGACGAACCGGCCAAGAAGGCGACTTTTGAAGTTACACTGGTTTTCTCCGACGAATACCAGGCCGTTTCCAATACGCCAGTCGTGGAAGAAGCCGTCCCCGGCCCCGGCCTGAAGTCGGTCCGGTTCGCCGAGACCCCGGTTATGTCGACCTATCTTCTGGTCTTCATCGTCGGAAACCTGACTTCGATAGAAGAACGGGCGGAAGGCGGCACCACTGTCGGGGTGTGGACCACTCCCGGCAAGGAGAACCAGGCCGGGTTTGCTCTGGATACGTCGGTAAAGCTGCTGGGTTATTTCAATCAATACTTCGGTATCCCCTATCCCTTGGCCAAGCTTGACCACATCGCGATACCCGACTTCGCCGCCGGGGCCATGGAGAATTGGGGCGCGGTCACCTACCGGGAAACGGCTTTGCTCGTCGACCCGGACAACTCTTCGGCCGGCACCCGGCAGCGGGTGGCTGAAGTCATCGCCCACGAGATGGCCCACATGTGGTTCGGCGACCTGGTCACCATGAAATGGTGGGACGACCTGTGGCTGAACGAGAGCTTCGCATCTTGGATGGGCAACAAGGCGGTCGACTGGCTCTTCCCCGAATGGGAGATGTGGACCCAGTTCGTGAACATGGACACCAACAGGGCGCTCAGCCTGGACGGCCTGAAGAACTCACACCCCATCGAGCAAGAAGTCAAGAATCCGGCGGAGGTCAGCCAGCTCTTCGACGCCATCAGCTACAGCAAGGGCGCCTCGGTGATCCGCATGCTGGAGAACTACCTGGGCGAGGAGACCTTCCGGAAGGGTCTGAACCGGTATCTGTCGGCCCACATGTACGCCAACGCCCGGACCCAAGACCTGTGGTCGGCCCTGGAGACGGAATCGGGCCAGCCGGTCACCGCGATCATGGACTCTTGGGTCAAGCAGATGGGATACCCCGTGCTGCAGGTTGAATCGGAACGCAGCGGCGGCCAGACCCGGCTATCGGTCACCCAAGAGCGGTTCGTCTATGACCGTCTTCTGGGCGACAGCGAGCCGGACATCGACACCGAAGTATGGCGCGTGCCCATCAGCGCCAGCCAGGGCGGACAGGAATCCGGGGTTATCGTGATGGACGGACGGCAGGCCCAATTGGACGTGCCGGGAGACGGCGCCGGCTGGGTCAAATTGAACCCATTGCAGACCGGTTTCTACCGGGTGAACTACAGCAACGAAGACTGGCAACGGCTGGTCCCGGCCATCGAGTCGTTGGAGCTACACGCCACAGACCGTCTGGGGATCCAGAACGACGCCTACGCCCTTTCCCGGGCCGGGCTGTTGCCGGTGACACAATTCCTCTCCCTGGCCAAGGCGTACCGGAACGAGGATGACGCCTCGGTGTGGAGCGACCTGGCCAGCAATCTCAGGGACATCGAGCAGCTCATCTCTGAAGAACCAGTGCACTCGGCGTACCAAGGTTTCGCCCGCGACATCTTTGGCCCAGCGGCACGGAAGATCGGCTGGGAACCAAAGTCCGGCGAGGGCCATCTGGACGCCCTGCTCCGCTCCACGGTACTGAGCCAGGCCGGCAGTTACCACGACACCGACGTCACAGCCCAGGCAACCGAGCGGTTCCAGCGGTACCTGGAGGACCGGGACTCTTTGGCGCCCGACCTCCGCGGTGTGGTGTTCGCCCTGGCGGCCCAATCTGGCGGGAAGGAGGTCTACGACCAGATCTGGCAGTTGGAAAACGAGACAGACTTGGCAGAGGAAAAGATCCGGCTGCTGATGTCTTTAACCAGGTTCCAGCAACCGGAGCTGCTTAACGCGGCCTTGGAGGACTCCTTGTCCGCCAAGGTACGGTCTCAGGACACCATTACACTGGTGGGCGGTGTCGCCGCCAACCCCAAGGGCCGCGACCTGGCCTGGGAGTTCGTTAAATCCAACTGGGGCGAGTTCGACCGGCGCTACGGCGGCGGCGGGTTCGGCCTGATGCGTCTGGTATCGATCTGCAGTCATTTCAATTCGCAGGAGAAGGCCGACGAGATCGACAGCTTCTTCGCCGAGCACCCGGTCCCGGCCGCCGAGCGGACCATCCGCCAAGCCCTTGAACGGGTCCGCCTGAACATTAAATGGCTGGAACAGAACCGGCAGGAACTGACCGACTGGTTCGCGAGGTAGGCTGGCTCGGGCTGATCTAAGAACGAATCGATGAAGAAAATACACTTGCGGGATACCGCCAAGGGCTTCGGGGAACTAGCGTTCCGAGAGAAGGGAAAATGGCATCGCTGAAGGGCTCGGATGAGTCTCTTGCGTAAACAGGAAGCCCTTGACCGATTAAGAGAAATGGGACAGGAGTTGGCCAAATTTCGTCAGACCTGATCCAACCGCCATCATCTCGTGATAGCAAACTCTTCGATCCGGTTCACACAGCCACGCTCCGGTGCTACAATCGTAGGCGTGCAGTAGTCGAATCCCGTACACACCATAAACATTTATGACAACAAATTCCCGTATAGATGAACTGAAATCGGCGTTAAGCCAACGCATGCTGGTAATCGACGGGGCCATGGGCACCGCCATCCAAGACCGCGACCTGGGCCCCGATGACTTTGGCGGCCTCGAATATGAGGGCTGCAACGAATACCTGACCGTCACCCGGCCCGACGTGATCGAGGACATCCACCGGAGCTACCTGGAAGTCGGCGCCGACATCATCGAAACCAACACCTTCGGCGCTACGCCAGTGGTGCTGGCCGAGTACGGCTTGGCCCACGAAGCGCGCCGCCTCAACCGCGAGTCTGCCGAGCTAGCCCGGCGGGTCGCCGATGCCGCGTCGACACCGGACAAACTCCGGTTCGTCGCCGGGTCCATGGGCCCCACCACCAAGACCATCTCGGTCACCGGCGGCATCACTTTTGAGGAACTGGCCGGCGACTACCAAATCCAGGCAGCCGGGCTCATAGAAGGCGGCGTTGACCTGCTGCTGTTAGAGACCAGCCAAGACACGCTGAACGTCAAAGCGGGCTTGGAAGGCATCGACCGGGCCTTCGCTGAGTTGGGGAGGGAAGTGCCGGTGGCGGTCCAGGGTACAGTCGAACCCATGGGTACTCTGTTGGCTGGTCAGGATGTCGAAGCTTTCTATATCTCTTTGGCGCACCGTGACCTGCTCTGGATCGGGCTGAACTGCGCCACCGGCCCCACGTTTATGACCGACCACGTCAGAACTTTGGCTTCGCTTTCCAAATTCCCGGTGGCTTGCGTCCCCAACGCAGGCATGCCCGACGAAGACGGAAACTACAACGAGAGCCCCGAAGCCATGGCTACGACCGTTGGCCGGTTCGCCGAGTCCGGATGGGTCAACATCATCGGTGGCTGCTGCGGCACTGTCCCGAAGCACATCGAGTTACTGGTGGAGATGGCCTCCGGTAAGCCCCTCCGTCCAGGGGTCGAATCCGATGAGACCCGCGTGTCCGGCATCGAATCACTGCTGGTGGACGACGACGTCCGGCCGGCCATCGTCGGCGAGCGCACCAACGTCTTGGGCAGCAGACGGTTCCGCCGTCTGATCAAAGAGGGTTCATTTGAAGAGGCTGCCGAGATTGGCCGCCGCCAGATAAGAAACGGCGCCCACATCCTAGACATCTGCCTCCAAGACCCCGACCGGGACGAGGCGTCCGACGTCGCCCGGTTTCTGGACCTTGTCACCAAGAAAGTAAAAGCGCCCATCATGATCGACTCCACCGATTCTGAGGTGATCGAATTGGCGCTGAAGCGGCTCCAGGGCAAGTCCATCATCAACTCCATCAACCTGGAAGACGGCGAAGAACGGTTCCAATCGGTAGTGCCCTTGGCCCGGCGTTACGGAGCGGCGTTGGTGGTGGGTTGTATCGACGACGACAAAGAACAGGCCCAGGCCATCACCAAGGAACGCAAACTTGAGGTGGCCATTCGCTCCGCCAAGATCCTCACCGAGAAGTACGGCGTCCCCATCGAAGACATCATCTTCGACCCCCTCGTGTTCCCCGTGGGCACCGGAGACCAGAACTACATCGGGTCCGGAGCTGAGACGATCGAGGGCGTACGGTTGATCAAGGAAGCCCTGCCCGGCGCCAAGACGGTGCTGGGGATATCCAACGTTTCGTTCGGCCTGCCCGCGGAAGGGCGAGAGGTCTTGAACTCGGTTTTCCTCTACCACTGTGTTCAGGCTGGGCTGGACATGGCCATCGTCAACTCCGAGGGGATGGAGCGTTATGCGTCGATCCCTGAGGAAGAGCGGAAGCTGGCCGAAGACCTGATCTGGTACCGGGGAGACGACCCGGTGGCGGCCTTCGCCGAACACTTCCGCGACAAGCCGCCCAAGGCCACGACCGAAGAGCGCATGAACCTGTCTTTGGACGAAAGACTGGCGCTGTGCATCATCGAGGGCACCAAAGAGGGGCTGGCGCAAGACCTGGACGAAGCGCTCACGGAACGGACCCCGTTGGAGATCATCAACGGGCCCCTGATGGACGGTATGGCCGAGGTTGGCCGCCAGTTCAATGCCAACCAATTGATCGTGGCCGAGGTCCTGCAGTCGGCCGAATCAATGAAGTTCTCGGTCAGCCATCTGGAGCCCCACATGGAACAGACAGAGTCTGCCATCAAGGGCAAGGTCTTGCTGGCGACGGTAAAGGGCGATGTGCATGACATCGGCAAGAACCTGGTCGAGATCATAATGGGCAACAACGGCTATAAAGTGATAAATCTCGGTATCAAAGTCCCGCCCCAGGACCTGATCGCCGCCTACCAAGAGCACAAGCCCGACATGATCGGACTTTCGGGCCTGCTGGTGAAATCCGCCAAGATGATGGTCGAGACAGCGCAAGATTTCCGGCAAGCGGGCATATCCTGTCCGGTGCTGGTTGGCGGCGCCGCCCTGTCCAACCGGTTCACGCGGCTCCGCATCGCCCCCGAATACGACGGCTTGGTGGCCTACGCCCCCGACGCCATGACTGGGCTGGCGTTAGCCAATACCATCCAAGACGCCGACGAGCGGGAAAAGTTGGTGGCCTCCTTCGACGAGGAAGCGAGGTCCATGCTGGCCGCCGACGAAGCGGCTCGGGACCGCGAGGAAGACGCCGGTGAAGATGTTCCACCGGCCCAGGTGCGGCACGACTTTGGCATCCCGAACCCGCCTGACCTGCGGCTGCACGTCCTGAACGACCACCCATTGGAGGAGATATTCCCTTTGATCAACCCGCAGATGCTATACGTGAGGCATCTGGGATACAAGGGCCGGTTCGCCGACGACCTGGAATCCGGAGACCAGTCAGCGATCGAACTTCATGATTCCGTGAGGCGGGTTGAAGACTTGATGTTGGCCCAAGAAGACATCAAGGCCAACGCTGTGCTGAAATTCTTCCCCTGCAACTCCGACGGCCAGCGTATCTTGGTCTACGGGCCAGATGACAAACCCGGAGACCGTAATGTCCTTGAAGAATTCTATATGGGCCGCCAGTCCCAGCGGGACGGACTCTGTCTTGCCGACTACCTGCTGCCCCAGATCGGCGGACAGGTCGATTATGTCGGCATGTTTGTCACGTCCATCGGCAACGGAGTTCGGGCATTGGCCGAAAAGTTTATGGCCGACGGCGAATTCCTGAACTCCCACATCCTGTCGGCCCTGTCCTTGGAAAGCGCCGAGGCGTTCGCCGAATATCTCCACCAGCAGATCAGGCAGATGTGGGGCTTCGGCGACCCAGCGGGCACCACCCCCCAGGACCTGTTCCGCACCCAATACCGGGGGAAACGGTTCTCGTTCGGCTATCCGGCATGTCCCCGGCTGGAAGACCAAGAGCAGCTATTCCGGCTGCTGGACGTGTCGGCCAACCTCGACGTGGAATTGACCGAAGGCTACATGATGGACCCTGAGTCGTCGGTATCGGCACTAGTCTTCCACCACCCAGACGCCAAGTACTTCCAACTCAGCGAAAGGGACATCGAGCGGCTGGAGCAGGAATTCTCCCAGCGCTAGACAGCTTCGAATCCAGCTATTTTAGGCGGAGTCCAAATCATTATCGAATTGCGGGACACAGTTTGAACACGTGGTTCAATCGCCCAGGCGCAGGGGAAATTACCACGTCATAGATTTGGGGTATTTCGCGAGTGGCAACTTTCGATTTCATTTATGCAAATCGCCAAGTTGTCTTATTGAATGCAGTTCATCGCCCCACATATTGAATACCGTCAAATCGATAGCGAAAGCGCCACCCTCCTCTGGGAAAGTATCACGTGACACTTTCCAATACACGTCGTCGAAGTGTGTCCGTTCACGAGTAGGCCGTAGGATCAACTCATCTTTGTAAAAGGTTCCACCCTTAAACTTGCTTAATTGGAACCGAACCACGATATTTTCGTACTTCGAGTTCACAGTTCCTACTCAAAAATGCGGATTGAATCTAGGGGAGAATAGGCCTCCCCAACTGCCCCAGTGAAGGTCAGAAATGTGTGCTGCCGCAACCGATCCATTTCGATTGACGGTGTGTTGAGTTGCATTCGTGAATTGGTCCAGTCCATCATTGCAGCTAGAGCAATACAAGTTCGTAGTTGAATTGTTGTCAATATTTCGTTGGCTGTCTGATCCGCAGACACATGATGCTACGGTGTCGAGCATGCGCCCAATTACCCATGAAGTTGCTGCGGTAATCACCAGCGAAAATGGATCAACCATGATATCACCCCGGCTAGAATAGAATTATGAGCTGCCGATAATACCCTACTTTTCCCGGCATCATGATTATACAATTTTAGTCGTGCGATCTACACAGAATCGGTGATAGTCGAACTCATCGTAGGTTACCGGTGCATCGCAGTAAATGGTGTGCCGAATCGCAGAATATATTTTACTTCCTATGCCTTCTGCAGCGAAGATTGATTGCCACAAATTCCACGGATTTTGTTGACTCGAGTAGTCCTTGAATGGTTCGTACGACGCCGAAGTTGCGACATTACCCAACAACCGCATATAGTCATAACGCCTCAGCGTTCTTTAAATACGCGAGGACGACAACCGTGAAATTTCCGCCTGGAGACAAAGTGGAGCCAATAACAAAGATCGCCGAATCGCTGGGTTTGGACCCGGACCACCTGATTCCCTATGGCCGGTACAAGGCCAAGATTTCCCTGGATGCCCTGAAAGATCCGGCCGACTACCGGGGCAAGCTGGTGGTGGTCACAGGTATCACCCCGACCCCCGCCGGAGAGGGCAAGACCACCACGGCCATCGGCCTGACCCAAGGCATGGGCCGTTTGGGCCACAAGGTCTCGGTCAACCTACGTGAGCCCACCCTAGGGCCGATCTTTGGGATCAAGGGCGGCGGCACCGGGGGCGGCATGGCCCGGGTGGTGCCGGAAGACGAGATCAACATCCACTTTACTGGCGATGCCCATGCCGTGGGGTCGGCCCACAACCTCTTGGCCGCACTGGTGGAGAACGCCGTGTTCCGGGGCGCCGTGCCCGGTTTGGATGCCGGCGGACTTATGTGGAACCGGGTGACCGACGCCTCCGACCGGGGTCTGCGCCAGGTGGTATCCGGGGTTGGAGGCTCGGGCTACGGTCCCCTTCGGGAGGCACGGTTCGATATCGTCTCGGCATCCGAAATCATGGCCATCTTGGCCCTGGCCGATGGCCCCCAAGACCTGCGGGAGCGTCTGACCCGCATCGTGGTGGGTGAGACCTCGGACGGGGAGCCGGTGACCGTTGCGCAATTAGGGTTCGCCGGGGCGTTGATGACCCTGCTGCATCAGACGGTGATGCCCAACCTGGTCCAGACCATGGAGGGCCAGTCGTCCATCATCCACGCCGGACCCTTCGGCAACATCGCCCACGGCTGCAGTTCCATCATCGCCGACAAGATGGCTTTGGGCTACGCCGACTACGTGATCACCGAAGCCGGGTTCGCATCGGACCTGGGCTTCGAGAAATTCATGCACATCAAGACTCGCCAGAGTGGGTTGCTGCCCAGCGCGGCAGTCCTGGTGGCTTCCGCCCGCGCCCTGAAATGGCACGGTGGCGTGCGGCGGCGCGACCTTGCCAACCCCGACACGGCTGCCCTGATATCCGGTGGTGACAACCTGACCCATCATGTGGGCATCGTCAAGGGATTTGGCCTGCCCTGCGTGGTGGCCATCAACCGGTTCGGCGACGACAGTGACGAAGAGTTGGCCGCCGTGAAACAGATCGCCCTGGATGCCGGGGCCGATGCGGCGGTGGAGTGTGACGGGTTCGCCCAAGGCGGGGCCGGAGGGGAAGAACTGGCCCAGGCAGTGGTCGACGCGTCTCAAGGCGATCCGCAGATAACCTACGCCTATCCCACCGACGCTTCCGCTGAAGACAAAGTCCTGGCGCTGGCCCAAAAGATCTACAACGCGGCCGACGTTAGCTGGTCGCCCGAGGCCCGGCGGCGCCTGCGGTACTTCGAGTCCAAGGGCTGGGGCGGTCTGCCCATCTGCATGGCCAAGACGCACCTGTCCATCTCCCACGACCAGAGCTTGAAGGGACGCCCTAGTGGCTACACCTTCCCCATCACCGACATCCGGGCATCGGTGGGTGCCGGTTTCCTCTACGCTCTGGCCGGCCGCATCGAGACCCTGCCCGGCCTGCCGTCCAGGCCCAGAGCGCTGGACATGGACGTTAGTCCGGATGGCGAAGTGCTGGGGCTGAGCTAGCAATGGTCCGACAGGTCCGATTCCATTGAGACTCTCGACCTTCGGCCGGAGCTGACCATGAGCGGTTGGGGAATCTCGCTTCATTGTTTGATGGGCCGTATTATTAGGTATGCTCCACCGGCCCGCTCATCCTGAGCCTGTCGAAGGACCTCTCGCGTAGGACGACTCTCCCAACCACAGGGAATTTAGATGCAGGACGACAGACGTAATAAAGTCATCATCATGGGGGCCGCCGGGCGCGATTTCCATAACTTCAACGTTGTATTCCGAAATGACCCGTTGACTCGCGTGGTGGCTTTCACCGCGGCCCAGATTCCCGACATCGCCGGCCGGACCTACCCTCCGGTCCTGAGCGGTCCGCTCTATCCCAACGGGATACCGATCGTCGCGGAGTCCGAACTGCTCTCGCTGATTAAGCGGGACCGCCTGAATTGGGTATATTTCTCCTACAGCGACGTCTCCCACCAGGACGTGATGCACACGGCGTCCACGGTGCTGGCAGCCGGAGCTAACTTCGCCTTCTTGGCACCGGAAAGCACGGCCATCGCTCCCAGCAAGCCGGTGATTAGCGTCTGCGCGGTCCGGACTGGCGTTGGCAAAAGCTCCGCCACATGCCGCATAGCACGGTTCTTCTTGGAGCGGCGCAGGCAGGTCAGCGTCATACGCCACCCCATGCCCTATGGTGACCTGGAGGCCCAGCGGGTGCAGCGGTTCGGCGAGATGAACGACCTCGAGCGCTTAGAGGCCACCATCGAAGAGCGGGAGGAATACGAGCCGCTGCTACAGATGGACATCACGGTGTTCGCTGGACTAGACTACCACGCCATTCTTCACCGCGCCGAAGTAGACGCCGACCTGATCATCTGGGACGGCGGCAACAACGACCTCCCAGATGATCAGGTCGGACCTCCACGTCGTACTGGTCGACCCCCACCGTCCGGGAGATGAGACCAGCTACCATCCAGGCGAGGCCAACCTGCGCATGGCCGACCTGGTGATCATCAACAAAGTCGATAGCGCCACTCCGGGCCAACTGGCCCAGGTCCAGGCTGGCGTGGAGTCCGTTGCCAAGGCCAACGTGCCGGTTATCTTGGCCGACTCCGTGCTCACAGTCGCCGACCCAGACCAGGTCAAGGGCAAGCGGATCCTGGTGGTGGGCGACGGGCCGACTTTGACCCACGGCGGCATGGCCTACGGCGCCGGGACCATCGCGGCCCGGCAACTGGGCGCCGCCGAGATCGTCTCCGGCCGGCAGTTCGCTGTTGGCAGCATCAGCGACGCTTATGACACCTACCCCCACATGGAGTCGGAGGTACCCGCCCTGGGCTACTCCCCCGAACAGTTGGCGGACTTGGAGGCGACGCTGAATGCCACCGAGGCCGAGCTTGTCCTATTTGCCACACCTGTTGACCTGGACCAACTGGTTAGCGTCAACAAGCCTCTGGTGGCGGTGGCGTACGAACTGGAGGAAAGGGGCGGAGAACTGGCAGAGATATTGGGGGATTTCGACTACTACAAGCTGTCGGGCGGATGAGCGGGCGTATACTTAATGGCAGTCTTTTCTGAGGAACAAATATGCGAGTAACCATGATCCATGCGATCGCCGAGTCCATTCCGCCGGTGCGGCTGGCCTTCGGCGACGAATTTCCGGAAGCCGAGGTGATCAACGTCCTGGATGAGGGATTTTTGATCGACTTCGACGACCGCCTTACGCCGCAACTGCGCCGCCGTATGAGCGAACTAATCGGCTACTGCCAGGACAATAAAGCCGACGCCATCGGGCTGGCCTGTTCGGTCTATGCCCCCGTGGTGGATTCGGCCAGAGACCTGGTCGATGTCCCTTCGGTGTCTTCCTACGGCCCAGTGATGGCCGACGCGGTGGCGGCCGGACCTAGGGTCGGGCTGATTGCATCTGTCCCAGCCACCATGCGGAACTCCGAGTATTACTTGAAACTGGCGGCCGAGGAAGCGGGGAAATCAGTTGAGCCCCATCTATGCCTGGCCGAGGACTTGATCCCGGATGCGGGCTGAAGGCCAACAGGGGCTGGAGCGCCGTCTGGAACAAGAGGTCATGAAGCTGGCCCCGGACGTGGACGTGGTGCTGCTCAGCCAATTTTCATTCGCGGCCGCCCTGGCTCACCTGCAAAAGGTGTCTCCGGTCCCGGTGCTCTCCGCCCCCCACAGCAGCGCCCGAACTCTGAAGCGGCTGCTGAGCTAGTTCCCCCGCCTTTTTGACCTCTGGTAGAAATGTACTTGCGGAAAGCCAAAATCCCCCGCTGCAACACGCCGCACCTCTTGCGGCCTTACCTTCAGGCCACTATCATTGCCCCCATTCAGCACCAGTCTCAGGAGATGCGCCATGGCGCCCAGCAAAGAACTGGATACCGTACTTGAGATGATTCGTGTCCGGTCCGCGGAGGTAAGAAAGACGACCGACGACGACCGCCTTTCCTACGAGCGAATCATGTCCGTCTTGCCGATGGACGATGACATCGAGACCGAGCGGGTTGGGGTCAATGGGACCCCCGCAGAATGGATCAGCGCCCCGGAGTCGCAAGAGAACCGGGTGATCCTCTACCTGCACGGCGGCGGCTACCTGTTCGGCTCAGCCCGCACCCACCGGGTGATGCTGGCCCACATGGCGAGGGCTTCCAAAGCTAGGGTGCTGGCCCTGGACTACCGCCTGGCCCCGGAGATACCCTTCCCGGCGCCGGTGGAAGACTCGGTGTCCGCCTACCGCTGGCTGCTAGACCAGGGTATATCGGCGAAGAAGATGGTCATCGGCGGAGACTCGGCGGGCGGCGGCCTGGCAATTGCGGCCCTAGTGGCTCTGCGGAGCGTGGGAGAACCTATGCCGGCGGCGGGTGTCTGCATATCCGCCTGGACCGACATGGAGTCCACCGGCCAATCCCACACAACCAACGCCGAGTCCGACCCCTCGGTCTCCAAAGAACGATTGCTCAAGATCGCCAAGGTATACTTGGCCGGCAAAGACCCCACTGCGCCGTTGGCGTCGCCGATCCACGCCGACCTCACCGGACTGCCTCCCCTGTTGCTCCAGGTGGGCAGCATCGAGGTCCTGCTGGACGACTCGACGCTGCTGAAGTCCAGAGCCAAGGCAGCCGGCGTCTCTGTAGAGATGGAGGTCTGGGACGACATGCCCCACGTTTGGCATCACTACGCCCCCATCCTGCCCGAGGCCCGAAAAGCCATCGGCCGAATCGGGGAGTTTGTGCTGGAGCACACCGGGTAGGCGGCGAAAAAACGCCCTCACCCTAGCCCTCTCTCCTTCCGCGGAAGGACGTGGGTGAGGGGATTATCGGATTTGTTAGGAGAACAAAATGATCTACGACTATCGGATGTATACGTTGAAGCCGGGGGCGACCGCCGAGTACCGGGCCGGTGTGAAAGAGTTGAGCCTGCCCATCAGACAGCGCCACGGCGTCGCTCTGGCAGGATGGTATTGGAGCGAAGTCGGGGCGTTGAACCAGGTGGTTCACATCTGGGGCTACGAAAATGTCAAACACATGGCGGAAGCCCAGCGCGCATTCCACACCGATCCTGAATGGACCGAAAAGTACGTCCCCAGGGCCCAGCCGCTGGTGGAATCACAGAAGACTTGGACGATGAACTCGTCCGACTTCGCGCCAATCTATCCTGTGGTGGGAGACGTTCCGGCCGACGGGACCCCGGAGTTCATCAAGAAGAACAAGATGGTCTTCGACTTCCGGGTCTACACCTTCAAGCCGGGCGGGATCCCCGCCTACATGGCAGCGGCGGGTGAAGTTGCCGTCCCCATCAGAAAGCGCTACGGCATCAAGCTGGCGGGCTGGTATTACGGCGATGTCGGCGACCTGAACCAGGTGACCCACATCTGGGCCTACGAAGACCTGAAGCATCTGAAAGAGGGCAAAGAGGCCGTGGCCGCCGACCCCGAGTGGACCGGGAATTACATACCCAGGGTCCGCGGCCTCCTGGTGGCCCAAAACACCTACCTGATGAACACAGCGGAGTTCGGGCCGGTGCCGGAGTAGCGGGGGCAGCTTTCAGCGGTCGGCGGTCAGCGTATTTTTGGACCAACGTTAGGACCTGGTGTTTACTAGATCGCGTCTTTGCGCCATTCCGGCGCACGCCGGAATCCACTCAGCCCCCACAGCCACCAGCAATCTCCGGCAGCGTAGTGGGTTCCAGCTTTCGCTGGAAAGACGGGAAGGCGCGTCGCCAGAAAGCTGACGGCTGACCGCTGACCGCTCAGTTATGACAACCCCGGGCCAAGATGTCCCAGACCACTTCCACCTTGCCTCTACGGAGGCCGACGAAGCGGTCCCAGCGGCTGACCATGGCGTCCTGTTGGGCCGGTATCAGGAGCACCTGGTCGCCTACTTTCAGGCTGGCGCCGGACTCCAGCTTGAACACGGCATGATCGCTGTCCATGGACTCCACGCTGACGCCAGGGCGGTCGAACACCGTAGGCATGCCCGAGATGCTGCTGACGGCGCGGACGCCGGCGTCTCCGATGGCGATACCCGTCCGGGGTGTGCTGATGATGGTGGTGAGTATCTTCCCGGCGTAACGGAACTCGGTCATATAGCTGTAGTGGGTCTCCATCATCAGGTAGCTGCCGCCCTGAATCTCGGTCACACCGGGAATATCCGCAGCCACATCGTAGCTCCAAGTCTCCCCGGTGGAAACGATGTCCATGGGGATGCCCTGCCCTTCGATGGCGTCTTTGAGGTCGATGACGCCCTTGATGGTGCGGTTGGCTTCCACTACCCGGTCCTCCCGGTCAGGCATGTCGCCAATCACCTGGTGGCTCATGACCCCGCGAAAACGCAGTCCGGGCAATGATGCGATCTCCTTGGCCAGGGCCACGCCCTGGTCGATCTCCCGTACTCCGCAGCGGCGCAGGCCTGTCTCCAGTTCGATGACCACGCCTACCTCAACCCCTCTGGCGGTGGCCGCCTTGGAGATGTCTCGGGCGTTGGCCGATTGGTCGCAAGCCACCAGCATCTCGGCCTGATCGGCCAGGGAGCAGAGCCGGTCGATTTTCATGGGCTCCACGATCTCCGAGGTGATGAACACGCTAGCGATGCCGCCGTGGACCATCACTTCGGCCTCTGAAACTTTGGCGGCGCAGACCCCGCCCACGGTGCCGCCCCGGCGTATCTGCCGGTGGGCGATGGCGGGCGTCTTGTGGTTCTTGGCGTGCCCCCGCAACTTGGCGGTACGTCCTTCGTAGGTCTTCGCAATGACATCCATGTTGTTGTCCAGGTCGTCCATGTCGATGACCAGGCAAGGGGTGTCCAGGTCTTCCATGGGCGTTCCGGGAGTGGGCCGGTAATGTTCGTTCATTTAAAAAACTCCAATCTTGGGTGGGAGCGGAAATCCCCGTTAGTCCCCCTTTACGAAAGAGGGAAACTGGTAAGCCCCCCTTTCGTAAAGGGGGGTTGGGGGGATTTTTACGCCAGCCTGCCCCTCGCTGAGATGGGCCAGAAGCCTTCCAGCTTGCCGTTCTTGGCGGCCCGGAAGTAATCGTATTGGTTGACGGTGCCGCCCAACTCGTATGGGATGAGCCAGGCCTTGTCGCCGGCCTTCAGTTTGTTCTGGGCCTCGCCTTCCAGTTCCACTATTCCGTGTTCAGCGCTGAACCGGGTGGCGTTACCGCCTTCGATGCCTTCAAGTACCGGCCTGCCTTGGTCGGGGGCCGTCGACTTGTGTCCGGCGTCCAACACCGCCATGCCATCGATGGGGTGGCTGATCACCGACGTCAGTATCTTGGCCGCCGGGTTTAGCTCGGGCAAGAAAGACTTGAGGCGGTGGTCCATCAGCGGATAGCGCCCCGCCCGGACCTCGGTTATCCCCGGCATCCCGATGGCCTGGGCGTAGCAGTGGGTCCCACCGACGCTGACCACCTCGATGGACAGGCCGGCCTGCTCCATGGCGTCTTTGCTGTCCAAGACTATCTGAAGGTTGGCCTTGGTCTTGGCTTCGTGTTGAGTTGGGTCGTCATCGCCTTTGGGTCCGGGCACCGAGCCCATGATGCCCTCCAGCTTGAGCCCAGGCAGTCCGTCGATCCTCTGGGCCAGGGCCACGGCCTCGATGCCGGGCGATATCCCGCAACGGCCCATGCCGGCGTCGATCTCAACCAGCACCCGCAGCTCCACCCCGGCCGCGACGGCGCCCGAAGACAGTTGCCGGGCGTTGTCGGAGCTGTCCACCGCGATTCCTATACTCGTCTGCCCGGCCAGGGCGCAGAGCCGCCGGATCTTGGAGACGGTGACCACCTGATTGGCCAATAGAATGTCGGAGAACCCTGAGTTTGCAAACACTTCAGCCTCGCCCATGGTGGTCACGGCGATGCCGCCCACGGTGCCGCCGGCATCCAGTTGCCGGTGGCCGATCTGGGGACAGAGGTGGCTGGTGACAACGGGCCTGGCCTTGACTGTTGTGTCCGCGAAATAGCCTTGAAAAGTCCGGATGTTGCGGTCCATGACATCCAGGTCAATCACCAACGCCGGGGTGTCCAGTTCTTCGACCGGGGTGCCCACCGGCTGGAAGATAGGGCGTTCCATAGGGGCTTCTCCAGCAGCTGATATAGCTGCGAAATTCGGAATCAACGAAGCGGGATCGATGGGCAGAAGAATACCATAATCGGAGTCACGGCACAGGCGCGGTTGCAATTCCCAACTGCTGGTGCAACAATTTCAGCGGCTGCATGGGCAGCCACTTTTTTTTGGAGACTTGTTGATGCCAGGACTGTTGGAAGGAGTCAAGGTCTTGGACCTGACCCACTATATCGCCGGGCCATACTGCACCAAGTTGCTATCCGGACTAGGCGCGGACGTGGTCAAGATCGAACGCCTCGGTGCGGGCGACGGGGTGCGGTGGCTGGGGCCGTTTGCGTCGGGGGCGGAAACCCCCTCTGGCCCCCCTTTATCCCGATCCGAATCGGGAGGGGGAACGGCTCCTGAGGATGGGGCCTGGTTTCTTTATCTGAATACGGCGAAGCAGAGTCTTGCGCTGGACTTGAAGTCCGTTGCGGGGCGGAAGGTTGTGCTGGAGTTGGCGGCCAAGGCGGACATCCTGGTCGAGAATTTTGCGCCCGGCGGCATGGACAGCTTGGGTCTGTCTTATACCGAGTTGAGCCAGGCCAACCAGGCGCTGGTGGTGACTTCCATCTCCAACTTTGGCCAGACCGGCCCGTACCGTGATTGGAAGGCCTCGGAGTTGAACCTCTATGCCCTGGGTGGGCTGATGAACATCACCGGCGAGCCGGAGCAAGAACCGCTGAAAGAGGGCATGCCGCTGGCGCAGTTGGGCGCGGGGCAGAACGCATTCGCCGCCACGATGGCTGCCCTGATGTATGCCGAGGAAACCGGCGAGGGCCAGCAGATCGACGTGTCCATCGCTGAATACGCCACCAACATCCTGGAAAACGCGCTGATGCAGTACAGCTACTCAGGGCAGGAATACACGCGGGTGGGGAACCGGGGCTACGGCCGGGCCGCCTGGGGCATCTACCCGTGCGCGGACGGCCACGTGGGAATCATCGCCGGGCCTGACCACCGCTGGCCGGAGGTGGCCCGCATCATGGGCCGGGATGAACTGTCCGACCCAAGGTTCACTTCCCGCGCCGGCCGGCTGGAGCATGCGGACGAGGTGGACGCTTACATGCTGCCCTTCCTCATCGATAACAACAAGGTGGACATCTTCAAGGCCGGCCAGGAGAGCGGTCTGGGTTTCAGCTTCGTCGCCACCATGAAGGACATCCTGGAGATGGAGCAACTGCTGGACCGAAACTACTTCGTAGAGCTGGACCACCCGGTGGCGGGAACACTCACTTACCCCGGCGCGCCCATCACGCCCGAAGCCAGTGTCGAGGCCTGGGTCTTCCGACGTGCGCCTCTTCTGGGTGAGCACACTGCATCAGCGCTAACATCTTGGCTGAACTACTCGGAAACGCAGGTGTCGGTCCTCGTCCAGCAGGGTGTTCTCGCCCAGAACGCCGGGGCCTAACATCATGCAGCAGCCACCCGAAAGGATGCCCCTCAAGAACTACCGTGTGCTGGACCTCTCCCGCATCTGGGCAGGGCCGTACTGCACCAAGATCTTCGCCGACATGGGCGCCGAGATCATCAAGATGGAGTCTCTGAGCGTCTACGACTCTCACCGCGGACCGGTGAGCCCGGCCCGGGGCATCGCGGCCTATCCCGACGGCGAACCTGGCGAAGAACCCTGGAACCGCAACGGCTGGTTCAACTGCCTCCATATGTCCAAGTACGGCGTGACGTTGGAACTGACCGAGGCCGAAGGCAGAAGGGTTTTCGAGCAGTTGGTTTCCATCAGCGACGTTTTGATCGAGAACTTCAGGCAGGGAAGCCTGGAGCGTCTGGGCTATACCTACGAGGAACTGAGAAAACATCGGCCAGACCTGATCTACGTTTCCATGCCGGCCTTCGGCAACACCGGCCCCTGGAAGGGGTACCTGGGCTACGGCATCGGACAGGAGCAGCTCTCGGGGATGGCCCACATGACCGGCTACCGGGGCGATGGGCCTATGAAGTCGGGCATCAACCACGGCGACCCCATCACCGGCTCCCACGCCGCCGGCGTGCTGATGGCCGCCCTGCGCCACCGCCGCCGCACCGGCAAGGGCATGTACATAGATGTCTCGCAGCAGGAATCCTCGGTCGCCCTCATGGGGCCGGAAGTCTTGGCCTACCAGATGACCGGACAGGAACCGGAACGCCGAGGCAACCGCTCCGGCTGGTACGCGCCGGCCAACAGCTACCCCTGCGCCGGCGAGGACCGGTGGGTGACCATCGCCGCCACCAACCAAGAGCAATGGCAGAGTCTGGCTCAAGCCATGGACTCGCCCGGACTGGCCGACGACCCACGGTTCGCCACGCTAGACAACCGCCGCGACAACCATGACGAGCTGGACCAGATCATCTCGGAATGGACCATGGGCCAGGAAGCGTATGCGGTGACCCAGATTCTGCAAGGCGCCGGTGTGCCTGCCAGTCCGGTGCTGCGCGGTCCCGACCTGCTGGCCGACGCTCATTTCAAAGACCGTGGCACATTTGTGACCGTGGACCACCCTCAAGTTGGGCCAAAGCAGTATCCGGGGATACCTTGGAAGATGTCGGCTACTCCCGGTAAGGTGAGGTGGCCGTCGCCGACGTTGGGGCAGCACAACCGTGACGTCTATGGCGAGCTGTTGGGTCTGACTGGACCGGAGATCGACCATCTCGAGCAGACCGGGGTGATCGGGACCAAGCCCACCGGCTCGCGAATCATCTAGATTGCAACCGCGCAAATCTATATCGCTGATGTCGCCAAGGATGAGCTCCGGCCGATTTCGAGAATCGCGATGGAACCGGACCTGTCGAACCATCGAAAATATCAAGACTTTAATTTCTGAGTATGACTTATGCGCATCCTTCGACAAGCTCAGGACGAACGGATTGAGGAGAAGCGCGCCTTCAAAATCAAGAATTTCCTCACCGAATGATACCAACGCCATCGGTCTGCCCTCGACACCAACTAACACGCCCAAAAACAGTCAACCGTTCGTGGTGAGCCCCGTCGAACCATGGACGCGCCGCAGTCACCGCCATTCCATGAGTAGGAACTAGTTTGCGACCTACCGGCCGAGCTTCCAATCGCCCCTTCTATGGATGGGTGATCGTCGCGGTGATGTGGCTGGTCAATTTCTCCACGATGGCCACTGGTAACCTCAGTTTCGGGCTGTTCGTGCTACCCATGGGCGGCGCTTTGGGTATGAGCCGCAGCCAGTTCGGCTGGGCGGTGACCACTCGCAGGTTGGCCGCCGGACTCTCCAGTTACATGGTCGGGCGTCTGCTGGACCGCTACGGACCCAGAGTGCTTATCCCGGTCTCCGCGGCTATCATCGGAGTGGCTTTGATCGTTTTGAGCCGTGCCGGTTCACCTTGGCAGGTGATCGCTATATTCGGGGTTCTGGGCATGACCGGCCTGGCGGCGCCCCAGAACATTATGACTTTGGTCCCGGTGGCCAAGTGGTTCCAGCGAAAGCGGGGGATGGCTTTAGCATTGGCCGCCACCGGACTGGGCATCGGCGGCGTGTTCTTTCTGCCCATCACCCAGTTGCTGCTGGACCACATCGGTTGGCGTTCCACCTGGGTAGTTATGGCCGTGGTGTTCATGGCGCTGTCGGTCCCTCTCTCGGCGATATTCCTGCGGCGGCAGCCCGAGGACATGGGCCTGGAGTTGGACGGCGGGCCACCTGCGGCGAGCCGAGGCGGGGTGCCGGGGCAGACCGCGATGCCGGTAACGGAAGAGACATCCTGGACAGTCCGGGAAGCATTCAGGACCGGCGCCATGTGGAGGCTGCTGCTGGCCTTCGTCTTGTCCGGAATCGCCCAGGGCGGGACCAGTGTCCACCGGATCCCATACTGGATCGAGAACGGCTTCAACGCCCAGCTCGTTTCCTTCTCTTTTGCCGGCGACGCGGCCGGCGCCGCCACGATGGCCTTGTTTGCCGGTTGGATGGCAGACCGGGTACCGATCCGCATCATCGGCGCTGGGTCGTTCTTGGGACTCGCTGCCGCCATGGGACTGGCCTTAGCCGGGCGCAACGAATATTTCCTCTTCGGGTCCGGCATCACCTTCGGCCTATCCGTGGGAGCGGGCATGATCCTACATTCATATATATTCGCGGAGTATTTCGGGCGTGCTTTCCTCGGCAGCATCCGGGGCATCGTCCTACCGGTGATGTTGATCAGCAATGCCATCGGAGCGCCGTTGGTGGGATACATCCACGACAGCACCGGGAGCTACGTGTCGTCTTGGTGGATGATCCTATCCATTTACCTGTTGGCCGCCGTGATCATCAGCACCGCAAGGAGGCCGGCGCCCTTGGCAACCAAGGCCGGAACTCCCGCGCTTTAATCCCCTTGCCCCGGGCGCTACAATGTTTGCGGCCAGACCGGCCACTGAAAAGACTGATCGCTGAAAGCTAATGGCTGGCAGCTATAAATTGGAGGCACTGAATTGGCAGAGAAAGAAGTCCTTTACGAGATCAAAGAAGGAATCGCCTACATCACCCTAAACCGGCCCGAGAAGTTGAACGCCATCGACCCCGCCATGCGTGAGCTGCTTTGGGACGCGTTCCAAGACGTGAAGGACAACCCTGATGTCCGCTGCGCCATCGTCACCGGCGCCGGACGGGCCTTTTCCACGGGTCATGACCTGGTGGCCATGGCCGCCGGTCACGCCAACGAGGGACACAGCACCGGCGACCTTTATGTGGTCCAGTCCAACATCTGGAAGCCAATCATCGCCGCCATCAACGGCATCTGCCTGGCCCAGGGTTGCGGCATCGCTCTGGGCAGCGACATCCGCATCGCGTCGTCCAAGGCCGAGTTCGGCTGGCCTCAGGCCAAACGGGGCATTTCTTCGGTCAGTGGGCCGGCGCTGCTGTCCCAAGTCGTTCCCAAGAACATCGCCTTCGAGTTCCTGTTCACCGGCGATTTCGTCAACGCCCAACGGGCACTGGAGTTACTGTTGGTCAACCATGTGGTCGAGCCGGATGAGGTGATGCCAAAGGCCGAGGAGATCGCCCGGAAGATCACCGCCAACGCCCCGCTGCCCATCGCCGCCATCAAAGAGGCCTCCATCAAGGGCGCGGAAATGGGCCTCGAAGAGCGGGTGAAATTCGCCGGGCAGAAACGCAACGAAGTGCTGGAAAGCGAGGACGCCAAAGAAGGCGTCTTGGCCTTCGCCGAGAAGCGTGCGCCGGTGTGGAAAGGGCGGTAACAGTCCCTAAGGGTTTCGCTCCGTTCGTGGTGAGCCCGTCGAACCATTTACTTGCATAAGCCAAGGTCCGTTCGTTTCCTAAGACCGGCATCGCCAGCAACAACCGGCAAAAATACTGACAAAATAGCCTTGAAGCATGGGTTGCTCCTGGCTAGGATGGGGCCGTGCTCGAACAATTGAAGGCATATTTCGGATTCGACCGGTTCTTGCCCCTCCAAGAAGAGATCATCACCAAGGTGCTCGCCAAGCGCGACACCCTGGTGCTGATGCCCACCGGCGGCGGCAAGTCCCTGTGCTACCAACTCCCGGCCCTGCGCTTCAAGGGACTCACGTTGGTGGTCTCGCCCCTCATCGCCCTGATGAAAGACCAGGTGGACGGTCTGCTGGCCAACGGCGTTCCCGCCGGGCTGCTGAACAGCACCCTGACTGCCCAGGAAGCCAACCAGGTCCAAGACCAGGCCCGCCAGGGGAAGATCAAGATCCTTTACGTCGCTCCCGAGCGTCTGGCCCTCTCCGGATTCCAGCGGTTTCTGCAATCTCTGGACGTCAGCCTGATCGCAATAGATGAAGCCCACTGCATCTCCGAGTGGGGCCACGATTTTAGGCCCGACTACCGCAACCTAAAATCTCTGCGCAAGGACTTTCCTGGCGTGCCGGTGATCGCCCTCACGGCCACCGCCACCGAGCCGGTCCGGGAAGACATCGTCAACCAGCTGGCCCTGGACAAGCCGGAGATTTTCATCTCGAGCTTCAACCGGCCCAACCTGACCTACACCATCCAACCCAAAACCGAGCCCTTGGGTTCCCTACTGCACCTCTTGGAGAAACATCAGGGCGGTTCGGCCATCATCTACCGGTTCTCGCGCAAGGCCACCGAAGAGACGGCGTTAGAGTTGTCGGAGCGGGGCTTCAGCGCTCTGCCCTACCATGCCGGCCTGGAACGGGACCTGCGGCGGGAGACCCAGGAGAAGTTCATCAGGGACCAGGTCCAGATCGTGGTGGCGACCATCGCCTTCGGCATGGGCATCGACAAACCTGACGTGCGCTTAGTGGTGCATTACGACCTGCCCAAGACCGTGGAGGGCTATTACCAGGAAACGGGCCGCGCCGGGAGAGACGGCCTGCCCAGCGATTGCGTGCTGTTCTATTCCTACGGCGACCGCTCCAAACAAGAATATTTCATCAGCCAGATCGAAGACGACGATGAACGTGAGAAAGCCCACACCAAGTTGGAACAGGTCCTGGCGTTGTGCGACCTGCAGACCTGCCGCCGCGCCTACTTGATGGAGTATCTGGGCGAGTCCTGGCCGGAGACCGATTGCGGCGGTTGCGACATCTGCCTGCTGCCCAGGGAAGAATTCGACGCCACCGAGATCGCCCAGAAGATACTGTCCGCGGCCGTTCGCACCGGCGAGCGGTTCGGAGTGAATTACTTGGTGGACGTCCTGCGCGGGTCTGCCAACAAGGCCGTGCGCACTAGGGGGCATCACGAGTTGCCGGTTTTCGGCATATCCCGTGACGTTGATGCGGATGAGCTGAAAGAGATGGTCCGGTCCCTGGTCACCAACGGACTGCTGGCCCAGAATGGCGGCGATTACCCGACGCTGGGCGTCTCACAGAAAGGCCGAAAATTCTTGAATGACCGGGAGAAGCTTACCCTAACCCGGCTCAAGCAGACTACTCCTGTCCAAAAAACGGCTCTCGCCGGAGACCGGGAGACCGCCTACAACACCAAGTTGTTCGACGAATTGGCGGCATTGCGCCTGGAGATCGCGACGGACCGGGAGGTGCCGGCCTACCAGATCTTCGGCAACAAGTCGCTGCAGCAGATGGCCTTCCACATGCCCCAGAACGAAGTCGAATTCTCCAAGATATCCGGAGTGGGTGACGCCAAACTCCGCGATTTCAGCGAGAGATTCTTGGAAGTGATCAACGAATATATGCAGGCCAACGGTCAGCCGGTGGCCGTCAACCCTGTCCCCGTTTCCGCTCCCAAGAAGCGGGTCCGCGGCATCAGCATGAGCATCCGTGAGACCAAGGACCTGGTGGCCCAGGGTCTGTCATTCGAGGAAGTGGCCGAGCAGCGGGGAATCAGCGAGACGACTATCCGCAGTCACCTGGAGCGGTTCATCCAAGAAGGCGGCCAGATAGACCTGGGACACCTGATGCCGACCGAAGACCGGCGGGTCAAGATTGAATCAGCATTCAAAGAGATGGGCGAGGCCCGGCTCACTCCCGTTCGCGAATTCCTCGGAGACGATTACACCTGGGACGAACTGGCGGTAGTGCGCATGGACATGCGGCAGCAGGGAGAGCCGGTGGGGTAGGGCGGTTCATCAAGTGCCCATGACAATTTTGCATGCCTGAGGCGGCCCCTCTCCCGCTCATCCTGAGCCTGTCGAAGGACGTGATTGCGCCGATGGGATTTTACGTAAACATCCTACGTTGCTCTGATGGCTCTTATTACACCGGGCACACCAATCAGATGGAAGCCCGGTTGGTTGCCCACCAATCAGGTCAAATCTCGGGGTACACATCTGAGTGACTTCCGGTGAAGCTAGCGTTCCCGGAAGAACTGAGTTCGAGGGATGACGCGTTCAGACGCGAGCGTCAAATCAAAGGCTGGTCGCGTTCGAAAAAGAAGCGTTGATGGCGAATGACTGGGAGAAGTTGGTACGTTTATCCAGGTCTGCGCCATACGGATCGAAATTGACCTCGGAACAACTACGTGGTTCGACAGGCTCACCATGAGCGGACCGGTTGGCTGGCCATAACCAGATTGGCTGTCTGTAGATTCGACCACCGCTCATCCTGAGCCTGTCGAAGGACCGGCATCGGTCATACCTGAACCGAAACCTGTGTGGTTTGGGGCTGCTACTCTACAACCCCAGCGCACCCGCCAGGCGCCGCCACAAGACTACGCTCGGCGTACCAATGTAAAGCTGCTTCAACCTCAGCGGCCGCGTCGGGGTGAACCCTAATCCGAATTCTGGCCACCGGAGATTTTCTTCAATTTTTCTTTTATGTCTTCCCAAGGAACGAGATCGACATCACCGGCATCCAGATCTTGAATCCGCCGTTCAATCTCCCCAAGCCAAGCCGATTCAATATCCTTGTCGACTTCCGGTTCCAAGCTATCCAGTAGCAACCCAGCCAATGTTGCCCGGTCGTTCTGATCGAGGTAAGACGCCCGCCTGAACAAATCTTCAACGGGAGTAGCCATGTCCTATCCTCCTCTAAAGCCCCAGCGCGTCCGCCAGACGGCGGCGGTGGAACTTGGGGTCGCCCAGGTAGTGGTAGAGGGTGCGGGACGCGGTGGTGTGCAGGGTCAGGCCGTACTCGGTCATGCTGCCAACGCCGGCATGGACCTCGTGGGCGTAGTTGCAGGCTTCGTAGTAGCCCTCGCTGCCCACCGCCTTGGCGAGATGGACACTATCAGCCGCGTCCCGGCCGATGTCCAACTTCCAAAGGGCCTCGTAGGCGGTCCATCGGGCGGCATCCAGGGCGTTCAACAGGTTGATGACTTGGTCTTGAACCCGCTGGAACCGGCCGATGGGAGTTCCGAACTGGTGCCGGGTGCGGCTGTAGTCCACCGACAGCTCATAGATGGCTTGGCTCCCGCCGACCTGATAGGCGCAGAGCACGGGAATCGTCTTCGCCTCCGCCCGCTCTAGAGCATCCCAGCCCCCAGCGAATGTACCCCCCAGGACCTGGCTGGAGTCTGCGGATACGTTCTCGATGGCGATCTCCGACAGGTTCCAAGCGAAACCGGGAAGGCTCCGGGTGCTGATGCCAGAGTCGTCGGCCGGAATGATCACCAGCCCGACGTCGTTGCTCTCTTCGGACCGGGCGGCGCAGAGCAGGTGGGTGGCTGATTCGCCGTCATACACATAGGCTTTCTTGCCGTTCAGAGAGTACCCGCCGCCGTTGGCCTTGGCCGTTAGATGGACATCGCCCTCCAACCAGCCGTAGTCGGCCTCGGTGATGGCGGCCACCATCCGGACTTCGCCGGTGGCCATGCGAGGCAGCCATTCCTTTTTCTGCTCTTCGGTGCCGCCTTCCAGGATCGTCAGCGCCGCCAAGCCGGCGGAACTGATGTGGGGACCGGGTACTGGGCCGCGGCCCAATTCCTCAAAGAGCACGCCGGCGTCGGTGAACGACCCGCCCTCTCCGCCGTATTCGGTGGGGATCAAGATTCCCAGCCAACCGGTCTGGGTTAGCTGCTGCCATGGGCCTTCGGGCGTGGGTTCGGTGGGCGATGCCATCTGCAACAGGGTCTCTTTGGGGTACTCCTGCTGCACGAAGCGGCGCACTGCGGTTTTCAGCATCTCTTGTTCTGGGGTTAGGGACAGGTCCATTGGTTTATCCTCAGGTTGTTAGCTTTTTGCGAAATTTGGAGAGGCTGGCATTTCACCCTCACCCTAACCCTCTCCCTGGAGGGAGAGGGGATTATTGCCCTTACCCTTAAGGGAATGAGGGCAGGCGCCGCTAGGCCAGGGCACCGGCTTTTTCTCTTACTTCGCGGCCTATGCCGATGCGGCGGGACATTATCACCTTCTGGATGTCGGTGGTGCCGCCGGGGTGGATGGCGATGATGCCGGCCCTGGAGTGGGCTTCCATGTGGCCTTCCGACGCTCCAAGTTCTGGGTCGAATGTCAACGCGGCCGGTCCCAGGATGTCCAAGATGTGCCTGGACATCTTCAGGCCCAAAGTCTTCCGCAGGTATGACGCCTGAGGGCCTTCGTAGGTCGTGGTTACACCGCTGTGGCGCATCCAATAGTTGCGCAGTTGCAGCAACCTCACGATCTCTTGTTCTATATAGACGTCAACCAGTTTTTCGCGGGCATCCGGGTCCTTGGTGATGGGCTCACCGCGCCTATTGTTCTCGCGGCAGTATTCGAACAGTTTGTCGACCACCACGTTGCGGGAGATCCTCCCCCCGGTGCCGTGTTCCAGCTCCAGGTGAGTCGTGGCTACCTTCCAGCCCTGATTATGGCCGCCGATGAGGTTGAAAGCAGGCACTTTGACGTTGTCGAAGAACACGGTGTTCTTTACGCCCGACCCAGCTCCGGACTCTCCGCCGGAGATAAGCAAGTCCATTGGCTGGACCGTGATGCCAGGCAGGTCTGAAGGAATCATGAACCAACCCAGGTTCTCGTGGCGCTTGGCCTCGGTGTCGGTCACGGTGAGGGTCCACATGTAGTCGCAGCCCAAAGAACTGCCGACAAAGACCTTCTGGCCGTTGATGATGTAGTCGTCGCCGTCCTTGACCGCCGTGCTCTTGACGTTGGCCAGGTCGGAACCTGCTTCTGGTTCAGATAGCAACTGCCAGGTGCGGACCAGTCCTTTGAATATGGGAGGCAGGAAGGCTTCTTTCTGCTCGTCGGTACCCCAGACAACGATGGACGCTCCGCCCAGTCTCCCGCCGGAGTCGTAATAAGGAGGGATGGTCAGGCCGGCTGCCTCCGCCTCTTCTTCCAGAACGATCGCGTGGTCAACGTCTAGGCCGCCTCCGCCATACTTGGTTTCAGCGGTCGCCCACAGCCAGCCTTTCTCCCCAAGGCTGCGGCCGAAATCACGCCGCATCTGATACTGTTCCTCGGTCAGGTCTATGGGGTCGGCCGGGTGAACGATGCCACTCGGCACATTGTCCTTCATCCAGGCCTTGACCTCTTGGCGGAACTCCTCTTGCTCTGTGGTGTATTGGGGTTCGAAGTCCATGGGTAGTTCCTTTTTAGCTGTCAGCTAACCGCTTTCAGCAGTCAGCGTTTTGGAGCTTTATTCGATTTAGGATTATGCCTTATGGAGCGATGGCCCAACAAGTCTGAACCTGGCAATAGCTGTAAGCTGACAGCTACTACTGCGATTTCAGCGCCCGGCCGGGCAGGGCGCCGGTGTGGGTACCATTATCGATGACTAACTTGCCATTAACAATGACGTAGTCGATGCCCACTGGGTATTGTTTCGGGTCTTCAAATGTGGCTTTCGCCTCCACGGTATCCGGATTGAACACCACCACGTCGGCCTTCATACCGTTCCGCAGGATGCCCCGGTCCTGGAGCCCCAGCCGCTGGGCCGGTAAGGCAGTCATCTTGCGGACCGCTTCCTCCATCCGGAACAGCCCTTCTTCGCGGGCGAACTGGCCGAGTACATAAGGAAAGGTGCCAAAGGTCCGGGGGTTGGGCATCTCCCCGGTCAGAACGCCGTCGGAGCCGACCATGTGGGCGGGATGGCGGACGATGGTGCGGATGTTCTCCGGGTTTCCCGTTCGGGCCACGAATGCCACTTCCAGGTTCTCCTCTATAAGCAGGTCGCAGATGCTGTCCACCATCTTCTTGCTCTGGAAGTCGGCCAAGTCGGTCATGGACCGGCCCTCCCATTCTTTATTCTTATCGGAGCCGATGTGGCTGAAGATGTAGTCGTCCAGAGTCGACCCCCACATCGGGTTCACCGCGTCGGCGATCTGCTCGCGGACCGCGGGGTCCTTAATCCGCTCCAGCAATACCGCCGGCCCGCCGGCATGCACCCAATACGGGAGCAGCGAGTGCAGGATCGTGCTGGCGGCGGCGTAGGGGTATTGGTCGAAGGTTACGTCAACCCCGGCGTTCCGTCCCTCATCAACCAGGCCGATCATCCGCTGGCCCATGCCGTCCACCGGGCTGTGGAAGTGGGATATGTGCACCGGCACACCGCTGCGCTGGCCGATCTCGATGGCCTCGCGGAATGGGTCAAGAAGCTGGTCTCCCTTGGTATAGCGGGCGTGGGTCATGTAGAACCCGCCCAGGTCGGCGATGGCCTCGGAAATGGCCACCAATTCATCAGTGTCGCTGTAGGCCCCTGGTGGATAGGTCAGGCCGGTGGCGAAACCGAAGGCCCCGTCCCGCATCCCCTGACGGGCCAATTCCTTCATCCGTTCCAGTTCCGGAGGCGTAGGCGCCCGGTCCTCCCAACCCATGGCTTCGATGCGGATGGCGGCATGGGGCACCATGAACGCCACGTTGCAGGCGGCACGGCCGTCCAGCAGGTCCAAGAACTCCGCAACCGTGCTCCAGCGGGCGTCGGTTGGCGGAGTGCCGTTGATCGCCGCCAGGAAAATAAGCAGTTGCTCCAGTTTCGGCGGCGAGATGGGGGCGTAGGACAGACCGTCCATGCCGATGGCCTCGGTGGTGACGCCCTGCCTGATTTTCGCTTGGTGCTCGGGCTCGGTCATGAGCTTTAGTTCCGAATGGGAGTGCATGTCGATGAAGCCGGGACAGACCACCGAGCCCGCAACGTCGATGGTCCGCCCAGCCTGGACCTGGAAGGTGTCTCCCTTGAGCACGGTAACGGTGTCTCCGGTGATTCCCAGGCTGGCCCGGAACCAGGTCTGTCCGGTGCCGTCTACGATCCGGCCGTTTCTGAGTAGCAGGTCGAACATGGTCTCTCCCTAATCTATAGTCCCCGGAATCTGTTGAGATGCTTCTTCCTGAGCCTAGTCGCGCAGGCGCACCCTAAAGTACCACAAAGTTGGACGACCAGGTCGAGCCGCCAATCTTGTCAGAGACCGTGGTTGAATATAATATTGGGGAAATCAAGGTCTGACCGCCAAACAGGGCGACCTCATCTTGGTTATCAGACTAAAACTCAACCTGAGGGAGGCTCCAAATGGCGACCGTTGGAATCGACCACCTGGCCATGCCCACCGCCGATGCGGAGAAACTCATCGCCTTTTATAAGAAGCTGGGCTTCGCGATCAATGACGAAGAAGAATGGAGGGCCGGCGAGGCCAAAATCTTCTCGATACAGGCGGGGGACTCCAAGATAAACGTACACCCTGAAGGGTTCACCGCCGACCTGCGCGGAGACACCGCCGTGCCTGGTTCCGCTGATATATGCTTCGTTTGGGACGGCACGGCCGAGGATTGCCAAAAGATGCTGAACGACGCCGGGGTCGAGATCATACGCGGGCCCGGACCGCGCAAAGGCGCCCGTGCGCGGGGCTCGCTGCCCGCCGTGAGCATGTATGCCCGGGACCCCGACCACAACCTGCTGGAATGGATGATCTATCTTTAACAAAAGGGTGTCGATTTAGGCGCGGGGCCACATTTCCGTAGGTGAACGCCCGTAGGTGAACGATAGAGGCGCAGAACTTGGGAATTCCGCGCCTCTTCTCAATAGATAGCATCCTACCGGAAAAGGTATCCTGTACGCCGTTTTGCGCCTTCCTAGATTTCCCCAAAAGATTGGGAGTTTTAGCGTTTGATGGCTGGCAAAATAACTGTATCCTAGAGATGTAAATATCCGGGAATCCCATCGCCGGAGATGATACCCATGCAAGCCTGAAGGCCTGGCAGGGAGCTAAACCGTAGGTATAAGGTCTTTTCGTTTTAATTATGTCTATCAGGTTATGTAATCAGCAAGCATAATAGACCAGGTAAACGGAACTAGTGGGATACCCTGTCTGAATTTGACATCACGGCAGCGAAAATTATAAATTACGATATTGTACGGCCATACCGTATAATGGGTACCCGTATATCCATTACACAACTGCCGGTGGGATTCATAGTTGGACTGGGGTGTGTAGTGAGCAGGAGGCTTAATGGTTTCACAAGCATTTAGAGACACAGAGGCGCCGAGGCCGGGAGCCAACAAGAACGCGAACCGGATCGCATCGCCTTCCGTCGTGATTGGCTTGGGGTCCACCAGTTGCCAGATCGCCCGGAGGCTGGATGAGGTGTCCGCGTCATGGAGCTTCTCCGACCGTAAGAGTCTTGGTTTCCTCTATATGGACACCCGCGAGGCGACCAGGGGCGAGATTTCCAGGTCCTCCCGGTTTATCCCATTGACCCTGCCCCATTTCTCGAATCTACGCGACATGCGTCCGTGGATCACCGAGTGTGTGCCGGAGTTAAAAAATCTCAGCCTGTCCCGTGAGGGAGCGCTGGGGACCTTGGCCAACGCCGGAGTCGCCGCAAGATTCAATTACGGCAACCTGCGCGGCCACATCGACGCAACGATCGAACAGGTCTGCCCCTATTACGAGGGCGTGACCTATCTTAGGATTCACGTGATCGCCTTCTTGGGCGGTGGGACGGTAGGCGCCCTGCCCGTGCTGCTTGCAGCGCTGGCTGAAGCCCGCGGCACCTCCTACAACTTCAGCGTGGTCCTCCACCTGGTGCTGCCCCAGCGGGGCATGTCGCGCGACCCTGAAACCACCTACCCGCTGCAGCTTAGGAACGCTTATTCCACACTGCAGTTCCTCCGCGCCGCCAGCGGCGTTGAGGTAGGCAAGGCCCAGTACACCGGCAAAGATAGTTACCAAGTCACCGTTTATCCGGATAAGATCATCAACGCTCCCGGACCCCATTTCGATGTGGCATTACTGCACCGTTCACCCAAGGACTCATTGCCGGTCCAGCGGGTCCATGTAGCGAGGATACTTGAGGGTTTGGTGGCTGACGCCTGGGGCACCGGTCAGGACTGGTGGGCCCGTTACCACGAAACGATGCGTGAGGCCAATAATAATATGGACGCACGCTTCGGCTCGATAAGTTCCCGTGAGGTCGGTTTGTTGGAAGGGTTCTTCGTGCAGACCGCTAAGCAGTACCTGCAAAACCAATGGCGGACCCAGCTGTAGGGAGGAAGAGGAATGGCCAGGTTTAGTTTTAGAAGAAAACGGCTGTCATTCAATGAGATGACCAACCGGGTCCCAACGTCCGTGGATCCCTTGGAATTCCTTGGCACCGGCCGTACCGGATCAAGAGACGCGTTCGCGCAGATCCATGGCGCGGTCCACGGAGTCCTGGGCGAGGTTGAGCGGTCGATCAGTTCCTTGTTCGAGCGGCTGCGGCCCGACGGCAATCTCAGCGATAGAATGGTGTTGGAGGCCAATGCCGAACTGCGGACAGAACTGGCCCGCGCCAACACCTTCGCAGACGTAAAGCGCGACGAGATGCTGATTAGCATTGGCAACACTCTGGAAAGCTTGTTCATTCAAAGGCTGATCATCGCGCCAGAAGAGGAGCCGCCCGTTAGACGTTGGGCCGCCCTGGCCGACCGGGCAATCAGACGCGACCTGCCGGTAGTCTCCGAGCCAAATCATAGCAACCTCGATGTCTCGCCCAACGACCGTAAAAAGCGGCTGAGCAAATGGCAGCTGGAGACCGACGAATACCTGGAAACGGTTTGCCTCAATCACGTAGGAGAGGTCATCAACGGACTCCTGGAAGAACTGGCGGAATATTCCGCCAGTTGGACGGAGTTGATGGTTGATCTTAGGCGTCTGGCCAGTGCCGGCGGCCGCCTGTTCCAAGAAGTGACCGACGCCGACCATTGGTCCTTTGACAGCGACGACCCCACAGTGAAGAATCTGTTGACCGGCGAACAGGCCCAGGACATTTCCATGCGCATCCTGAGCCGGTTCCAGCTAGGCAACCAGGACTTGGCTGAGATAGCTGAAACGGTCCACGAGTCCCTGGCCGGAAATCCGGTCTACGGGTCAAATAGGGTAGACGCTCAGGAGTTGCAGGAGCTTTTGGCCCGGGCAACCGCGCAGAAGATTCGGAGTACGGTGTCCATCGACACCGGATTCCTCTCCCTCATGGCCAATGGCTCTAGGTTCGGCGAAGAATTAGGTGAGCTCTTGGTAGACATGCACATGGGCGCATCCGCCATGGAAGAAAAGATGTGGCGCGTGGGCGATGTCCGCGTCGGTCACGTCGACTCTGCCTCCGGCGTCGGCATCACGGCTTCCAACCTCCACGACTCGGTCCTTCGCGGTCTGGGTGGCGGACGGAAGTTTGCCGCGGTGGAAGGCCACCCTGGCGATAACCACCGTTTTGAAGTACAGATGTCCACGGTTGGCGCCCCGGTCTCTGACCTAGCCATCTTCCGTGACATGGTTAACGCCTGGTACGCCTGGCATTTCGAAGACACCCGCATCGGCGGCGCCGGTGCCGCCTCCGCCAACGGAGATTCTTCGGGTTGGCTGGCCTCGGTCAGCAAGGAATCATGGAAACTGTACCCGGATATCGGGGAAGAAACAGGAGTGAGGCGGGCCATCATCGAGCTCATCGATGACGACCTGAAGAAGCTCTGGGACGGCCGCGAAGACATCGCAACCCGGTTGACCAACGGCCAATTCGGCGAAGGTGACCTGTTGAACGGCGTGATAAAACCTCAGGACAAGATCCTAAACACGAAGGATTCCGGTTCCTAGTCCCCGCAGCTGCTCGATTGCTAACGAAAAAGACCGGCGCCCGTCATAGGGCGCCGGTCTTTTTCTGGATTAATAGGAGTTTGCCATTGATCACGGTCGGCGCACCCCTCCGTCATTCCTGCGGAAGCAGGAACGCACCGCGCGATGACGTTCTCTTGCGAAGATGATTCGGGCGGCTAAACGCGGTAAACCAGCGGATTCTCCTTCCGCGGAAGGACCGGAAAGACGGAGCCCCCTAAAGCCGTTCCAGCGAAAGCTGGAATCCACTGCGCCCACGATATTGATGGGCGGCAAGTACAGCAGATTTAACTTCCTGCGAATGCCGGAGTGACGGTATTGGCCCAGAGCGTGTATCCACCAAGGAACACTGGGCATGACTCATATCTGGTTTCTCCCCATCAGATGGGGACCCCAGGACCTCGCCTACTCGTCCGGATGGGTGGTGATGAACTTGGCCGCTTTGGACACGTCGATGTCGGCTCTGATCTCCACGCCGGCCATCTCCTCCTGCAACCGGACGATCACCGTGCTGTCCTGGTCGGCCCAGCCCCGGTTCATCGCCTGTATGGCCATCTGCTCCGCCAGGTTCGCCACCGGCATGGGGACATCGAACTCCTTGGCCAACTCAGTGGCCAGGCCGATGTCTTTTCGGGCCAGGCTAAGAGCGAACCCGGCAGGCTCGTACTCCCCCTTGAAGACCGTCCTGACGAATCCCTCGTGCAGCACGTTCATGCGGCCCAGGGAGCCCCGGCGGATGCACTGCCATAGGGCCTCGGTGTCTACTCCGGCTTTTACACCGAGGGTCATGCCCTCGGCGATGGCCTGACGGACACCGTGGCCGATCATGTTGTGGACCAATTTTGCCACGGAGCCCGCCCCGATCTCCCCGGCGTAAAACACCTTGTCGCCGAAGGCCTCCAACAGCGGCTTGACTCGCTCAAACACCTCTTTTTCACCGCCGACCATCACGGCCAAGTTGCGGGTTTGAGCCCCAGATTTCCCGCCGCTGACCGGCGCGTCTAAGACGTGGATTCCTTTTTCCCGGAACCTAGGCTCCAATTCCCGAATCAGAGTCGGCCTGCTGGTCGAGAGGTCGATGTAGACGGAACCGGGTTTGCCGCCCTGGAGCACTCCGTCCAGACCAACGGCTACGGCCTCAACCTCCCTGGGTCCGGGCAGCGAGGTGAATGTGACGTCGCACTGGCTGGCCACGTCGGCCGGCGAGCTGGCCAAGTGAGCCCCGGCCTCCAGTAACGGCCGGGTGGCGCCTTCGTTTAGGTCGTGAACGACCATCGGGTAACCGGCTTTTTGGATATTCCCGGCCATGCCACCGCCCATGTTGCCCAGTCCGATAAATCCTACGGTTTCCATCTGAGTCTCCTTAATCTTGGTCTGATGATAAGTCCTAACTGCAAGGCGATTGGCCTTGGCTGTGATCATTGAGGCGGATTATATACTCGGTGAAACCCAGGCACCACCGCCTCGGACCGGCTTCGGGCATACCCATTTTGTGCCGCGAGCGAATCTGGGCTAAACTCTTGGCTGACTCCCAAACCTGATCACAGAGGTATCCCGTGCTATTCCCAACAGAAGAAACCGACCGGTTATTAGCCAATCTCAAGAGCGGCGAACCTTCGCTCTGCGCCTATGTCTTCAGCCACCCCAACATGGTGGAGGTGGCCGGCATCGCTGGCATCGACTGCTTCATGGCCGATATGATGTTCACCGCCCACGACTGGGACAACATCGCCCATCTGGTCCGGGCGGCCCGGGGCACCGGCATCTCCCCCATGATTCGCGTGCAGTCGTTCCCCTGGGCGGATGGCGCCGACCGGCGCACCATCTCCGACGCCGCGCGGGCCCTGTCCCTGGGCGCCACGGCGGTCACGGTGTCCGTGGGCTCGGCGCAAGAGGTCCGGGACCTGGTGGGTCTCAAAGATGACTGGCACCGGCAGATACATCTTCGCCGCTTCTGGACGGCCGAGGAGTTCCCGGAATACGCCGCCAAGGTCCGCGCCGGCACCCTGATCGTCCCCACGGTGGAGAGCGAAGGGGCGCTGAACGAGCTGGACGAGATACTGGCTATCGACGGGATAGAACTGGTCTGGCTGGCGGCCGGCGATGTGACGAAGATCCTGGGCGTGCCCTTCAAATACGAAGACCCCAAGGTGATGCGGCTGGTGGAAGGGGCGGTTAAGACCGCCGAGAAGAACGGGGCGGCCATCATGTACAACATGGGCCTAGACTCGCCCGATTTCGACTCCATGGCCGCCGCCGCCAAGCGGCTTTTCGACCTGGGAGTGCGGGTAGTCGGCCTGGGCGCCATGGAATGGCACATGCAGATGGCCTTGGAGCACATCCGCAAGAATTCAATCGGGTAGTCGCTACGGATAATTGTTACGCGTAACTCAGTTGCTGTAGAGCCAGTCCGGAACGGGACGTCGCTCGCCCGATGCGCCGCGCGCCAGCGAGTCTTTTAGCACCCCATATTTTGACCGGAAGGGTCTCACGCGGTTGGGCGTTCCGGTTCGGCCCAGCCCAACGAGAAACATGAGGCTTTTTCCGGCGGCGTGGGGAGAGAAGAAGGCGGTTACGGCATCATCGAAGAAGGTCATGCCGGTTGCGCCCAGCCCCAGTGAATGGGCGGCGATGTACACGTTTCCACCCATAAGACCTGCTTCCAACTGTGCGGCCCGGTAGCCCCGGTTGCCCAACCGTTCCAGGGCCGAATCCAGGTCTGCCAGAAAGAAGATGACAGCGCTGGCGTCAGCCCCTAGGGCCTGTTCGAAACACAGGTGGCCGGCCTCTGCTCGGAACTCCCCCTCTTTCAATAGTTCCAACTCTCCGCTTTCCCTGGAGTAGTGGTACGCGCCCGGCTGCACACCGTCCACCGCGTTTACGATCAAGTACGGATGGGTCAGACCGGAGCCGAAGTCGGCGGTGATGGGTGCCGAGGACGCCGCCAGCAGCTCAGAAAGCTGCTCTTTAGATATTGAATCTGTGGCGAATCGGCGGGTCGAACCCCGCTCGACGATCGTCTCGCCCAATGGCTTGGACGCGATAGAAGGTGTGCGGATATCATCGAACCTATGCACGTGGCCCCGCCAATCTGATACCTGTTGCGGCGTGTCCAGACGTGCTTCCACGTGGAGCAATTCCGACTCCGGATAGGTGATTGCCTCATTGAATCCCAGGTTGCCCGAATCTATCGGCGACAAGGCTCTGGCTACATACGGCCGCAAGCCTCCGGCGGCGCCCAACGGCACCAGGCAGGTGCTGGCCTCTTGCTCCGAGTCCACTCCTATGACCTGGTCCACGTCACGGTCGACGAACCCGGCTATCAGGTGGGCAGGCTGTCCCAGGGCGTTAGCCGTGGCCAGCAGATTTGCCAACACCGTGCCGATGTCCCAGAAGCAGTAGCGGTAGCCGCGAGCGCGGTACTTCCAGGCGCTCCGCCAGAAGACCGCCGCGCTGACGATAGTGGCAGGCATCGCCGCCATCGAATCGTCGTCAGCCGCGGCGGCCAGGTTCCCCCGGAAATCGCCCGCTCGGAGCTGGGTCAGCGCATTGTCGGAGGGTGCGTAGTGGTAAACGCCCGCAGTTAGCCCTGGCAGGTCGCCGCAGACCAGATACAGCTCGATGGGATATAGCGCCCCGGCCGAGGCCGCAGCCCGGTAGTGGACCTCCCCGGCAGACGCCGACACGCTCCTCCTGATCAAGCCGGCAGAGTAGTGGAGCACCTGGGCAACTGCCTGCAAGTCCAACGGACCGGAAGTTGCAATACCTGCGCCGGAGACCGCCTCCAATGCGGGCATCTCGGGTGGCGGGGCGTCGGGAAGTCGTATCTGACTCAGGCCGGGATAGGACTTGTACAGCGGCGGCTTGGTGAGCAGGTTTATGTAGCTCAGCTTGGTGGCGTCGTGGAACGCCCGGGCTGCTTGTTGATCGCCGTTGGCCACAACCCCCTCCCCCTATCCTAGATGCCTAATGCTAAGTATTGGAAAAACCATTGAGGTTACCCGTTCGTCCTGAGCCCCGTCGAAGGGCCTTGGTTTCGGCGCAGTCATGGTCGGATGTCCTTCCAGGGAAGCATACCGCGAACGAATGGCAACGCAGATCATCCACGGCAATCGCTAGATCGTGCCTTTGTATTCGGGAGTGCGCTTCTCGACGAAAGAACGGGCGGCTTCTGTGTGATCTGGGTGGCGGGAGCTCCGTTCTTCCATGGCCAGACCCACGTCCAACGACATGTTCAGGTCGGCCCACACCTTCTTATTGATGGCGTGTTTGGTGCCCCGGATGGCCAAGGCCGGACCATTGGCCAGCCTGCGGGCTAGGTCCATGACCTCGGTCATGAGTTGGTCGTGCGGGACGACTTTATTGACCAGACCGATGCGCTCGGCCTCTATGGCGTCGATGATATCGCCGGTCATCAGCAGTTCCTTGGCCTTGGCCACGCCCACCAGCAGGGGCCAGATAACCGCCCCACCGTCTCCGGCTACCAGACCGGCCTTCACGTGGGTGTCGCCGATGCGGGCCTGGTCCGAGGCGTAGATGATGTCGCAAAACAGGGCGATGGTCGCGCCCAACCCGGCCGCCACGCCGTTCAGGGCGCAGATGATGGGCTGCTCCACCCACAGCATATTATGTAAGATCCGGCGGCCGCTCTGGGAGATCGCCCCCATGGGACGTTGCTCGAGCACATTTGCCGCGCCGCGTTCATCCATGGAGCGTACGTCGCCGCCGGAGCAGAACCCGCGTCCGGCGCCGGTCACCACTATGGCGCTCACGCTGCCGTCAAAGGCCACCTCGCCGAACACCTCTTCCAGTTCCCGGTGCATCACGCGGTCCACGGCGTTAAGCCGCTCGGGGCGGTTCAAGGTGATGGTCAAGACCGACTCATCTTGTTCCACCAAAAGTGTCTCGTATTTGTAGTCCGGCATGTTGGCCTCCGTTGATTTTTTAGGCGCTATCCAGCCCAAATGTGCGGTTCAGGCGCGCCATCATATCGTAATAGCAGGCCGTGAACGACAGGGCGACGGCGCCCTCGTCTCCCACCAGGTGGGTCGTGGCTTGCCAGGTGGAATCGCGCATCTTGTCCCGGAGGACCTCCTGCGCGAAGTGGACCCAGATGCCCTCTTTAGGCAGCAGCCCGCGGGGTCCGGTCCCGGCGGCTATCCCATCGATGACCGCATCGCTGACACCGGCTTCCCGCGCCAACGGAACAGTCGAATCCCAAAGGGCTTGGCTCTCCCGTTCGTGGGCGACGGTCAGGGCTACGGTGAGCGTTACCCAAGGTTCCAGGCCGGTCCGCCCCAAAACTTCGTGGAGACCGGCCAGTCCGGACCCCACTTCAGGGTTGGCGAACAGGGCCTGGAAGGTGGCCGGCATGCCCGACGCAGGCTTTGTGGCTGCGTCAAACTTGGTCTGCATCTCGGCAGAGAGTTTCGTTTCCAGGTTGGGTGGGACGCGTGTCATTGATGCTCCTTTGGCGGCGTCAGAATCAGCCAAAGCTTATTCCACCATGGGTCTGGCATCGGGTTCCACGGTAGCGTCGCGCGGGCCGAATAGGTCCCAAGGGGCGAAGGATTCCACGAACGCTCTGGCGTCCTCAACGGTGTCGAACCCCTTCTGTGAGCGCTCCGGCTCGTACCCCATGGTCCTGGCGTAGGCGCTGATGCCGCTTTTGTTTTCCCGGTATCCGCCAATGACTTCTTCGAGGCCAGCCGTATCGTCCATCATCAGGTTCTGTCCGCGTTTAACGTTTCTCCAATAGATGCTCATGTTGTTTGTTATCCTCTCGGGAAGTTGGGCTCCCGTTTTTTTGTTTGTTGGTTCCCCTCATTCGCTCATGGTGAGCTTGTCGAACCACCTCTCGGATAAGCCGAAGTTCTCTGAACAAGTTTATGACTTATGCACATCCTTCGACGGGCTCAGGACGAGCGGTGTTGTGCACCCACAACGAACGGTTAAGCGCCGCCCATCAGAAGCACTTCGTCGAATTCTTCTTTGGTTACGGGTTGGATGGATAGGCGCATTCCCTTTCTGATGAGGAGCATGTCCTTCAATTTGGGGTTGGCCTTGAGTTCGTCCATCGTGACGGGGTGGGGCAGGGCGCGTTCTCCCTTGATGTCCACCATGGACCAGATGGGGTTTTCCGCCGTGGCCTTGGGGTCGTAGTGCTGGTCGTCGGGGTCAAGGCCATGGAAGTCGTCGTACCCTTCCCGCACGACTATGGCGACGCCCACGATGGATAGGGGCTGGGCATTGCTGTGGTAGAAGAGGATGCCATCGCCCACTTTCATGTCGTCGCGCATGGAGTTTCGCGCCTGGTAGTTGCGGACGCCGTCCCACTCGGCCCAGCCGTCGGGCTCGTTCATAAGGTCGTCAAAGGAATAGGCGTTGGGCTCGGACTTAAAGAGCCAATAGCGTTGTTCAGGCATGGTTGCTCCTAGTCGTTGGCTTTCAGCAGTCAGCAGTCAGCCCTGAAAGCTGATCGCTGACTGCTGACCGCTCGTTCAGCGTAATTTTATCCCGGCTGCTTCCATGTCGAAACAGCCTTCTATCAGATCCTCACGTTCTTGACGGAGAACGTCTTTTCTCACCCGCAGGCTGGGCGTGCGGGGCAGTTCGTCTCTGATCTCCCAGTAGCGGGGGACCTTGAAGTAAGCCAGGTTCTCGGCGCACCAGTAGACCAGTTCTTCGGGGTCAGGGGTGGCGCCCTCCCGAGGTGTGACGTAGGCCTTGACCTCGTCTTCGCCCAATTCCGAGGGCACCGCCAGCACCGCGCAGTCGAGCGCCTTGGGGTGACGTTTGACGACGTTCTCCACCTCTTGAGACGAGATGTTCTCCCCCCGGCGGCGGATGATGTCTTTCTTGCGGTCCACGAAGTACAGGAACCCATCCGAATCGACCCAGCCCAGGTCGCCGGTGTAGAGCCAGCCGTCCCGCAGGGTCTCGGTGTTCTGCTCGTCGTTGCGCCAATAGCCGGGCATGATGGCCGGGTTGTGAATGGTTATCTCGCCCACGGTATCCACGCCCACATGCACCCCGGTCACCGCGTCGGCGATACGAACCTGGTTCTCGAACCCACCTTGTGGGTGTTGCCGCGGCTCTCCAGACGACCCGGCGCGTCTTTCTACCCCTATCTTCTCGATGGTCCCGTAGCAGGTCTCGGTCATGCCGAAGCCGACGATTATGTCGGTGTCGAAACGGTCTTGGAAGTCGGCCAGAAACTCGGGCGGAAAGGACGGCGAGCCGTAGAACAGCCGGACAGTGTTGTCTTTGTCGCCGGGCGATGGCTCGTTCTTGGCCAGGACCGGCATCATCATGCCGATGAAGTTCACGATGGTGGCCTTGGCCTCCCGCACCTGCCCCCAGAACCGGGACGCGCTGAAGCGGTCGGTGACCACCAAGGTGCTTCCGGCAGCCAGTGCCCCCATGGTCGAGTAGTACTGGATGTTGGCGTGGTAGTAAGGCAGGCAGGTGAAGAACCGGTCGTCGGGCGTGGCCTCGGTCCAGTGGGCGAACCCCTGTCCGGCGGCCACGTACATCAGGTGTGTCACCTGGACCCCCTTGGGATTACCGGTGGTGCCCGAGGTGTAGACCAGCATGGAGATATCGTGGGGCGATATCTCCGGAAGGGACGCTAGGGGCTCAGAATTAGCGTGCGTAGCACCGAAGTCGGTCCAGCCATCGGGAACCGCCCCGTCGGCGCCCCTAAGCAGCCTGATCTCTACGCTGGACGCCAAGTCCGCGGCGGCCCCGGCGACGTCGGCCAGTGAGGGGTCGCTGACCAGGCCCTTGGCCCCGGAGTTGTTCAGGATGTAGGCCATCTCGTCGCGCTTGTAGGCGGTGTTCACCGGGACGGCGATGGCGCCGATGAGCGACAGGCCGAACCATGAGTAGACGTATTCGATGCAGTTGGGCATGAACAGGCAGACTCGGTCGCCCTTCTGGATACCAAGACCGGAGAACATGGCGGCCGCCTTTCGCACACTGTCGTAGAACTCTTGATAGGTGCGGCTCAGGCCGCCAATCTCGATAAAAGTCTTGTCCGGGTTGCGGGCTACCACCTGTTCCAGGAACTGGCCCAGGGATTTTTCCCAAGGTTTTTGTGTGTCGGTTGGCATCTACTGGGAACCCCAATGATATCTGTGTAGATCGACGACCTGAGCTAGTCATCTGACAGTCTCAAGCCCTTTATGGAAACGCGGTTGCACCGCCAAGCTAACACTTGGCGCATGGGTGGTCAATGGGCCTGTATAATGCCCGATATGCCAGATACAGAGCCGCCGGCAACGCCGGTTTCAGTAGACCCCAACCGGCTTAAACTCACCAACGATGCTGCGCCTGACGGACCCCTCGCGGGCACCCTCATCGGGTTCCGGTGCAACGAGTGCGAGACGACTGTGTTCGGCCCCGCCATCTTCTGCCAGCAGTGCACGTCCACCGACCTTGAAGCCGTGGAGTTGGGTACTAAGGGCATATTGTTCAGTTACACCATCGTCAGGATCCCGCCCGCCGGTTGGCCGGGCGACGTGCCCTATGTGTTGGGCCAGGTGGAGTTGCCCCAGGGGCCCCAGGTGCTAGCGGAGGTCATCGACTGCGAACACGACGACCTGAAGATCGGCATGGCGGTGGAGATGACGCTCCAAGCAGTCCCGGCCGAGAACGGCGGACCGGACAAGGCCGTCTATAAGTGGCGTCCGGCGTGATCACAAAACCGAGCAGCGAAATCGATACGACAAGGCATTCTCCAAAACTGTAATTCTGAGGAGTGAAGCCCCGATCTATCGGGAAAGAATCTTCCAATCATGACCTTGGCAGACCCTTCGCTACACTCAGGGTGACATTGTGGTGGCGCCCATGCGATCCGGAAACTAGCCTTGGCCGATCCAAAAGACTTGGAGTCTAACCATGAATAAGATAAAACCCGGCCGTGAAGTAATGGTGGTGGGCGTTGGCCTGCACCCCTTCGGCCGATTCCCCGACGAGGACCTGGGCGACCTGGCAATCGGGGCGGTACTCCCCGCACTGAAGGACGCGGGGGTCAAGTGGAAGGACATCGCCATCGCCTACTTCGGCCACGTCTACTACCAGGGCATGTCGGTGGGCGAGACCACGCTGTCGAAGCTGGGCCTGACCGGCGTCCCCATCGTCAACGTCGAGAACGCCTGCTCCAGCGGCTCCACGGCCTTCTGGCAGGCCTATTGGGGCATCACCACCGGACTCTATGACCTGGCCCTTGCTTTTGGAGCAGAAAAGGTGCCGCGCGGCCCGGTGACGGTGACCCCTGAGGACAGCCCGGAGCGGTACATCGGCGGCGACCACATGATGGCCGGGTACGCGTTGCGGGGCAAGCGCTACATGGAGGAGACCGGCGCTCCGGTCACGGCCCTGGCCCAGGTGACGGTGAAGGCCCGGCAGAACGCCGTCATGAACCCCTTCGCCCACCGCAAGGACACCTATACCGTCGAAGAGGTGCTGAACTCGCGGATGATCGCCGACCCGCTGACCCTGTACCAATGCTGCCCCACCAGCGAGGGCGGCGCGGCGGCGGTGCTCTGCGCCCGGGAAGACCTGGCCAGGTACGGCATCGACGAGAGCCGGGCAGTTACCATCGCCGCTGCAGTGTTGACCTCTGGCGATTACAACGGACGGGGCGCAGACCACTCGGCGTTCAGTCCCTACCGCACCGAGCCGGCGGCCCTCCAGGCCTACGAGATGAGCGGCCTGGGCCCCGAGGACGTTGACCTGGCGCAGGTCCACGACGCGGCGACCATCGGCGAGTTGCAGCAGATCGAGGCGCTGCACCTGTTCCCCTTCGGCGAGGCCTGGCAGGGGACGGTCGAGGGACGCACGGCCCTGACCGGCGATATCCCGGTGAACACCGACGGCGGACTGCTGGCCATGGGCCATCCCTTCGGCGCCTCGGGCATCCGCATGATCCACGAAACAGTCACCCAACTCCGCGGCGAGGCCGGCCCCCGCCAGGTAGTCAACGCCCGGGTAGGCATAGCCCAATGCTCCGGCGCCGGAGACGTAACGACCGTGCACATCCTGAAGCGGGGGTAGAAGCCTCAGTTTACGGCTAGCTCGCCCAAGTTCTGTCATTCTGAGGAGTGCCGTAGGCCGACGAAGAATCTGCCAAGCCCCGCCGTCACAGACCCCTCGCTGCACTGGGTTAACCCCAGTGAAGCGTCGTAAAAACCGCCCACCCGGCCCAACCTAGAAAAAGGAGGACGAAACCATCAGCCTTCAGTGACCCGCCAAAGGTTCCCGATTCTATCGGGACGGGCCGACAGCCGAAGGCCTCGATGGAATCGGGACTAACGATGCCCTCCTACCTAGTCCTGGCCGCCATGAAAGGCCGTTTCGTCTCCGAAACAGGAAACACCTACGACAACTTCCAGTTCATGGGCTACTCCGACGGCGCCGACCCCATGGCGGCCGTCAGCGCCTTCTTCGACGCGCCACCCTATCCCATAGTCTGGGGGGACGTGGAATACCTGTGGGCAGAGCGGTTGGCGGACGACGACGCCAACGGCCATCTTGGGGACTACGAGCGGGTGTATGTGGAGACGCTGCGGGCGCGGTGGGAGGGGGGTGGGGCAGAGGCTGAGTGATCCTACGCATTGCGACTGTGGCTGTTATAGTTTGCTCCGGCGTAAATCATAAGTATTCTGGCTACCCTGTATAATTAAATTTAGTTAATCCCAACTAAACGTAATCCAGACATTCGAACACTGTGACGTGAAGAATATGATTGAATGCTCGCTCTCCGATCTTGGAAACGAAAGCGACGTGGAGCAAAAGCTTCTCTATCCTTTGATGTCACATGATTTCGGCTTCGAACCTGGTGAGATTTTTACTAAATCTCAAATCACGCCTACCGATATCGATTAAGGTGCAGGTAAAATTCGAGGCTACTTTCCGGACTACTCGATCTATATAAGCGGCGTACCGTGCCTTGTCATCCGGGGATTATAGCTCGAGGCCAGATGAAACGCGGCCAGGAAGACTGGGATTGGCCCCCTACGCCGTCTGCCGCCGGTACATCCACGTAGTCGCCGCCAACAGCACCGCCAGCATCACCCCCGCCACCCACACGCCTGTCAGAATAGTCGGCCAGTCCCAGCCGTCCAGGGTCATGACACGCATGGCTTCCATGACGTAGGTGACGGGGTTGATCTTAACGGCCACTTTGAACCAGCCGGAGAGCTGGTCTTCGGGCATGAAGGCGGTGGTGAGGAAGATGAAGGGGAAGAACAAGAGCCCGGCGGTCTGGGTCACCTGGGCGTTGCGGGTCTTGAGGGCAATCATGATCCCCATGCAGGACCAGACCAGCCCGAAGACCACCGCCAGGGCCAGCATGGCCAATATCCCCAGCACCCCGGTCTCGAATCTGACCCCCACGGCCAGGGCGAGTCCTACTATGACCAGCGACTGCAGCAGCGCCCGAGTACCCGAGACCATCAGCGTGCCGAATAAGATCGAGAATCGGTTGATTGGCGCCAATAGCAGCTTGTCGAAGTAGCCCGACATTATGTCCATCAAAAGAGCGAACCCCGAGTCGGTGCCGCTGAAGACCACGACCTGCACGATGATCCAGGCCACCAAGAACGCCTTGTAGTCCTCGGTGCCGAACCCACCCAGGCTGATGGTGCGCTCGAACATGGACCCAAAGAGGATGAACAGCAACGCGGAGATAAAGAGCGGCGCGATGACGTTGGCCGGCACCCCGATCCAAGTCTTGAGATTTCTCCGATAGATGAAAAAGGTCTCGCTGATAATACCGCCCATCACCTCTGCCTCCCCACGCCCATCGATTGGCGGAATGTCTGGTCATACGCGTCCCCGTCGGCGCTGTCCGCCCGGATGGTGCGCCCAGTATGTTTTAAAAAGACATCGTCCAGGGTGGGCCGTGAGACGGCCCACCGGGCGACCTCTATCTCGTTCTCGATGAGAAGTTTTAGCAGGGCCGGCGCCGAAGCGTCGCCGTCTCGAACATCTATCACCAGACCTTCTTCATCCACGGCGCTGCCCGTGACATAGCTCTGAGCGTTCACAAGCGACTGAGCCTTTTCGTGGATTCCATCGCTGGGAGAGCCTAGGGAGATGCGCACCACGTCGTCGCCCATCTCGTCCTTGAGGGTTTCGGGCGATCCCTCAGCGACGATCAGGCCGTTGTCGATGATAGCCAAGCGCTGGCAGAGCTGGTCGGCTTCATCCATCATCTGGGTGGTCAACAGGATGGTCGTCCCCTGGCTGTGTAGTTCGTTCAGGTGGTCCCAGATGGCCAACCGGCTCTGGGGATCGAGCCCGGTGGTCGGCTCGTCCAAGAAGAGGACCTCCGGACGGTGCACCAGGGCTCCGGCCAAGTCGATGCGCCGGCGCATGCCTCCCGAGTAGGTGCCCACCTTCCGGCCGGCAACGTCGGTCAGGCCCACCAGCTCCAGCAGTTCCTCAGCCCTTTTTGACGCTTCGCGGCGGCCCAGCTTGTAGAGCAAGCCCTGCATCACCAAGAAATCCCTTCCCGAGGATAGGTCATCCAGCCCCACTTCCTGCATGGCGAACCCGATGGTCCGCCGCACTTTCATCGAAGATGAGGACTCCTCCAGATCAAACCCGGCCACGCTCACCCGGCCCGACGTCTTCTTCAGCAGGGTACTGAGTATCTTGATGGTCGTGCTTTTCCCGGCGCCGTTGGGCCCCAGAAAGCCGAAGAACTCGCCCCGGCCAACGTTGAAGTCGATGCCCGAGAGCGCCTTCACATCCCCCGGATAGATCTTGACCAAGTTTTCCACTTGGATGATGTTGTCTTGGGCCACTCTTCTAAGGCTCCTGATTCTGGTAGATTACTCGTTACAAGTTACCAGATTATGGCCTAACCGGAGGAAAGCGAGATGCCTTACGCAGATATACCCGGCGCGCGGCTGTGGTTCAAGGAAACCGGACGGCACGGGGCGCCGGTGATGTTCCTCCACGCTGCGTCGGGCACCAGCGATAGCTGGGGACTCCAAGAGCCGGCGTTCATTGAGGCGGGATACCGTTGCGTCGCTTACGACCGGAAGAACTGGGGCCGCTCGGAGTCGATAAGTCCCGCGGGCTCCGCCGCCGACGACCTGGAAGCGCTGGCTCAAGTGCTTGGTCTCAACCGGTTCCATCTGGTGTGCACCGCCCTGGGCGGAATCATCGGACTAGACTACACCGTGGAATACCCTGACCGGGTGATCAGTCTGACCGTCTCCAGCAGTTTTACCGGGGTTACGGACCAGTCTTATCTGGACGTACAGAACCGTCTGCGGCCACCAGAGGTCTCGGAGCTGCCCATCGTGCTGCGTGAGGTGGGGCCGTCCTACCGGGCCGTCAACCCGGAAGGGGTAGCGAAGTGGCTGGAGATCGAGGAATCCAGCCGCCATGAGATCAGCCCGGAGATGGCCCAATCGCCCCGCAGCCCTTTGACCTACGCCCGCTTGGCCAACATGGAAACGCCGGTGCTGATGCTAACGGGCGGGGCGGACCTGCTCTCGCCCCCAGCGATGATGAAACTGGTGGCCGACCAGATACCCGGCTGCCAGTTCGAGGTGGTCCCCGAAGCCGGCCACGCCGCCTTCCACGAGCAGCCGGACGTCTGGAACCGGCTGGTGCTGGAGTTTATCAGGGAGCATGGGGAATAGGGCCGCCCCATTGGTCTTTCCGGCCCTTCCGCGGAAGGGGAATCCGCTGGTTCACCTTGGTTGGCCGTCCGAGCGGTCTCCGCAAGAGAACGTCATCGCGCAGTGGGTTCCTGACGGTTGGGCCGAACTCAGGCCATAGACCGTTTCCGACGAGGCAGGGCGGGTTAGAAACCCGCGCCTACGGGCGTTGTTAGTGGCGATCGCAGCCGCCGCGGTCTAAAGCCGGGGGACCTCACACCGCCCCTCAATGGAGATCTGCGAATATCGGTTTCCCATGACAACACCCTACCCTGGTGTTGCACTTCGTTTGTGAACTTAGGGATAGCCAATCATCATCCCGTAAGCGATTCCTGGATTCCTGCCTTCGCAGGAATGACGGAGTTGTACTCAGGATTCTTGCGAGGAACACATAGGTCGCTAAATTGGCCTGAAACGCGTAGGGCCACTGCAGATTTCCGTGGTACCATACCCGCCGATGAAGGCCAAACTCGGAATGACGATCTTCGCAGCCCTGACGGTGACGCTATTTACCATGGCTGCGATCCACAACAATGACCTGTTCTGGGGTGACACGAAAATCCTGTCCGCACTGCGGGTCGACGATAAAACCTGGCAGCAGTTCTTTGCCCGGTTTGACACGACGCGCGCTATCAGCCTGGGTTTCGTTCTGGCAGTTTCCGCTGCGCTCTGGTTGCTGCGGAAGAGATTGGAGGCGGCGGTGTTTCTGCTACTCCTCCCTACTTTGGTGTTTACGGTCTCATTCCCCAAGCTCTTCGTAAAGCGGCTCCGGCCCGAAGGCTCATTGGAAGGGATGACCAACAGCTTCCCAAGCGGCACCGGCACCGTATCGATTCTGGTGCTGGGATTCTTGATATATCTGGTGGGCGAATTCGTTGCGCCACGAAGACTGCGCATCGGGATCCAGGTGGCGCTGGGGGTAGCGATCGTGCTGTTGGGCCTGTTCAGGCTGTTGGCCGGTGAACATTGGCCCAGTGACGTTGTCGGTGGCTATATGGGCGGAGCGCTGGCACTGGCCGCAATCATCTGGCTGCACCGCTGGGTGCGGGAACGCTCGGCGTGAACTCGAGCGCCAAATGATTCGACCTGATTCCGGACATTGGTCGTGCTTCCGACAGGCAAATGCGGGTTGAAAACCCGCACCTACGGGCGTTGGTAGTTGCGATCGCAGCCACCTCTGTCATTCTGGTGAAGGCCAGAATCCAGTTTGGCGGGGCCCACCCATGATCATCCCGCTAAGGATTCCTGGATTTCTGCCTTCGCAGGAATGACGGTGTTGGGCTAGGTAGCATACGTGGATTCCGGATTTCGCCAAGACGACGGGGCGGCCTAATTATTCTTTGCGAAGTCCCGCAGGGCCCCGAAGTCTGCCTTGAAGCCCTCGGTCAGGGCGCGGCGGTCGGTGCCGTGGAGGATGAAGCGGGCGCCCTGGGAGATCCAGTAGGTGGACAGATCGGGGGTCTGCTGGTGGACCAGAGTTGCGATGCCCTTGGCCTCGGACATGTCGATGACCTTCTTGACTGTGGCCTGGTAGACTTCTTGGTCGTACTGGTCGGGGATGCCCAGGGAGATGCTCATGTCGTTGGGGCCGACGAATATGCCGTCGATGCCGGGCACTTCCAGCATCGCATCCAGGTTGTCCACCGCCGCCTGGCTCTCGATGCCGATGATGGCGATGCTGTTCTTGTTGCGGCCTTCGAGGTAGGCCTTGGTAGCGTCGCTGATGTGTTCTCCCGTTGCCACTACCCGTTCGACGGCCTCGCCCTTGAGGGGACGCCACTTGGCCGCGGCCACGACCTCCCGGACCTGGTCCACGGTCTCGCAGTAGGGCGCCAGAACTCCCTGGGCGCCGGCGTCCATTGCCATGGTCACGTAGTGGGAGTCGGGGATGGGGATTCGGACGATGGGGACCACTCCGCTGGTGTTCATCATAAGCAGGAAGTCGCCCAGCTCGCCGCGGCTGCGGTAGTTGTGCTCGGTGTCAATCACGACGTAGTCCAGACCCACGCTGTCCAGTATCGGTATCCACTTGGGGTTACGGGCGATGGAGATCATGGTGCCAAACACCCGCCCACCCGACTTCAAAGTTGCTTTAAGTTCTGCTCCATTCATGGTGTCTCCTCCTACGTAGGTAGGGGCACGGCAATGCCGTGCCGCCTACGGCCATGCGAATACCTATGGGCCTATTGGTTGGGGTTCATCAAGTTTTGGCAGAGGTGGGCGGTGGCCATCAAGTCCGGTACCACCACGTACTCGTCCACGGTGTGCATCTCGTTGGTGGCCATCCCGACGACGATGCAGTCGATGCCGTTCAGCCGCATCTGGTTGGCGTCGGTGCCGCCGCCCGAAGGCTTGATGTCCGGGACCAGCTTCATATCTTTCAGCATGTCGGTGACCATGCGCACCACCGGCTCGTTTGGGTCCAGGGTGTACATCTGGAAGAGCATCTCCATCTCTTCTTTGATGATGGCTTCCGTGTACTTGGCCCTGGCCTTATTCAGCGCCTCGGTCACCTGCAAACCCAGCAGGTCCACGGTCTCGGTGTTCCGGCTGCGGAACTCACCGCCAAATGTCACTTCCACCGGCACGGCGTTGCGGACGGTGCCGCCGGAGATCAGGCCCACATTAAAGGTGGATTCCTCGTCCAGCCGTCCGTTGGGCAGGTCGCCGATGATCTCACTGGCGATGCGGATGGCCGAGATGCCCTTCTCGGGTTCGACGCCGGCGTGGGCCCCTCGGCCCGTCACGGTGATGTCGAATGCCATGTAGGTGGGGCTGGAGCCGGTGATGGTGTTCACCGGGCCGTTGCCGTCGAAGACCACCGCCTCTTTGCAGTGGATCATCGAGTAGTCCAGGTTGGCCGCGCCGATCAGGCCGATCTCCTCACCCCGGGTGAAGACCACCTGTACCGGACGGCGGGGAGAGTCGTCTTCCTTGGCCGACTCCAACGCCTCCATGATGGCGGCCACTCCGGCCTTGCAATCGCCGCCCAGGATGGTCGTGCCGTCGGAGCGGATGATGTCGCCGTCGACCTGGGGCTTGATGCTCCGTCCCGGCTCCACGGTGTCCATGTGGGCCGAGAGCATCAGCGGGTTGGCGCCGTCCTCGGAGGCGATGAGGTTGCCGTGGGCGTCCCTGGCGACGCTGAAGCCCAGGGATTCCAGGCGCTCGGTGAGGTGCCGGGCCACGTCTTCTTCTTCGTCCGACGGGCTGTCGATCTTCACAAGCTCACAGAATGCGTTGACCAAGCGTTCCTGATTAATCATCGGCTCCCTCTATACCCACGTCTGATACTGGCCTCTTTTAGGCTCCGGGTATTATACATTATGTCAGGGGGGAGGCAGCGCAGATCCCGGTCGATCTGACGGGACCGTCACCCGGCGGCGAAGGTCAGGCCCGCCATCACCGCCAGCGACGCCGCCACCACCGACAGGTTGTCGTCCCGGACGAAGGGAATACGGGGGCTGTAGTATTCGGTCCCGGCGGCCACAGCCGCAGCCGCAGCCGCGATCCAGTAGGGTTGAAAGAACATCGCCGAAACTAAACAGGCCCCCAGCATCGCTGCCGAGGGTCATCTTGCCGCGGGCCGCCTGCGCCAGTTCATGATGTCCCGCAGCAGCCCGCCGGCCCCGTCTCCCCAGGCCATGAAGGCGATGGGCGTGAAGGCCAGCCACTTGTCGCCCAGTAGCGCCCACCCCACAACCAAGCTCAGCGCGCCCGCGGCCGGAAAGGTTATCTCAGCCCAGACCTGGGACCGGCCTTCGCTGGTGACCCCGTCAAGCTGGTGTCCTAACCCGAGCCTAAGGAAGGCGATCATTCCGGTGAGGGACACCGCTATCGCCACCGCCGGCCAAACATCGAGCCAGAGCACCGCTGTCAGGAAGGCGCATCCGGCGGTTATGCCGGGGATGCGGCGCGACCACTGGAGCTGTACCCCCTTGGACCGGATCCACTCCGCCTTTCCGTCCACCATCAACCGGATCACGCCCACCAACTCGCCGGTGAACTGGTCGTTTGGGTGTTGGACGTGCCGGCCCTGCGGATCTGGGAGGCGGCGGAGAAAGGTGAACTGTCCATGCTGGCGACCGATGTGGAGCAGTGGGCCTTTGACGTTTCCACGGTGGTGGACGATGTGGCGCAGAGCAGCACCTTGGCCAACGAGCATGGGGACTGGGACGCCGCCCTTCGTTGTATCCGCCGAGCCCTGCGAACAGACGGCGGCAAGAAGAATGGCTATCTCTACCGTTTGGCCGCCAACTGCTCCTTCTCCTTGGGAGATTGGCCCAGCGCCTTAAGGTATGCCCAAGAGGGCGTCAAGATCAGCCGAGATGAGTTGGGCTGTGGGTACGTCAGGTCCATGTGCCAGGAGGCCGACGGCCATCTGTACCTTGGCGACCCGGTAGGGGCGTGGGACCTATATACCGCCGCCGCGGAAGCGTCCCCCGGCCACCCGCTGCCCCGGTATTACCGGGGACAGGGCTTGCTCCTGCTAGCAAAATTGCTGGACGTTTACCGAAGAGACTTGGCTGAAGACGGCAAGCCGTCCAACCGATCCAAAGAGGTGCTGAATGAGTTGGTGACCAGGGCGATGGACGACCTGACGGTGGCCGCCGACCTGTTGGACCACTGGGGCCTGATCTCCGAGTCCTATCAATACCGGAATTTCTACCTGGTCCCCACGCTGATGGGACAGGGTTTGGGCTATCTTTTGAACCGCGCTCCCGGTCCCACGGCCAGCCGGCTGCAGTCCGCTAGGAAGTCGTTTCCCAAAGACGACCTGTTCTACCGGGAATACATCTTCGCCAAGTGCTGGGAGCAGGGGCTTCACCGGGAGTATGGAGAACTGCTAACCGGAGACGGCTGGGAGCCGCTGGGGGAGCGCCTTCGCCAGGAATTTGGCGGGAGATAGGCATGCGCCGAGTGCGTACGTCACGGCGAAAAAGCGATCAGCGCCAACCCGGCAACGATGAAACCGGACCCAAGTAGCCTCCCACGGCCGAATGGCTCCTTGAGCAGGAAGACGCCCAGCATCACACTGATTACGATACCCACCTCCCGGGCCGGCGCCACGTAACTCACCCGCGATAGCGAGAAGGCGGTCAGCACCAGTCCGTAGGCAGCGAAGGTCAGCAGCCCAGCGATGGTGATGGGCACGGCATTGGCCCGCCATTCTGTCCGCACTGAATCAACTCCTTTGTGGAGCAGTATGTAGGGCGCCAACATCGCGGCCGTTCCGATACTCAAAAAATACATGTACAGTAGCGGCTGAACATGGCCGACTCCCTCTTTATCGACGATGGAATAGGCGGCTATTGTCAGTCCGGTGAGCACTGCGTAACGCATTCCGGCTGATCTGAGGAACAACAGTGGGCTTCTTAGCACTTGATGAAAATTGCCCCACCATGAGATTGTGTATATCCCGCCGATGATGGCTGCGATCCCAGCGATGGCTAGGGGCTCGATCGTCTCGTTCAAGAAGACCACCGCCAGCACCGGCACCAGCATCGGTCCCATGCCCCGGGCCACCGGATAGACCAGGGAAAGGTCTCCTTGAGCGTAGCCCCTGGCCAGCAGGTTGAAGTACAAGACGTGAAGCGCGATAGTAGCCAGGATGAACCAAAGAGCGGTAAAATCCACCGAGTTGAAAAAAAGCAGCGCCACCCCCAACGGCGCCAGCAGAACGGTCGCCACAACCAACAAGCACCAGGCAAATACTTCGGGGTCGGCGGCCCGCTTCAGCAGCAGGTTCCAAGAGGCGTGGGCCACCGCGGCTAGCAGCACCAGGATCAGGGAAGCGGCGGTCATGGGCCGGAGTATAGCATCGGACCTGGCGCCTCCAGCCCAAGATATCCCAGGAGATAGGCGTGGCAGATAGTCATATAAAGCAGTTGGCGGCCCTCACAGATGAGATCGTGGCCTGCCGGATGTGCACCCGTTTGGTGGACTGGCGGGAGAAGATCGGCGGCGAGAAACGGGCGTCATACCGGGACTGGGACTACTGGGCCAAGCCGGTCCCCAGCTTCGGAGACCCGGACGCGTCCCTGGTATTGCTGGGTCTGGCGCCGGCGGCCCACGGCGGCAACCGCACCGGAAGGGTGTTCACCGGAGACCCTTCTGCCTCTTTCTTGACCGCCGCCATGCACCAGGCCGGGCTGGCCAACCAACCCACCTCGGAGCACCGTGACGATGGGCTGGCCCTCACCGGGGCCTACGTCTGCGCGGCCGTGCGGTGCGTCCCTCCAGGCGACAAACCCACCACCGAGGAACAGCGCGCCTGCCTGCCCTATCTGGTCCGGGAGCTCCGAATCCTGCCAAACCTAAAGGTCATCCTGGCCCTGGGCCACATCGCATTCCGGGCCGCCCTGCAAACGTTGAGCGATATGGGGTCAGAAAAGGTGCGGGGAAAATTCATCCACGGTGAGGTCTACCGTTTCGGACCTTCGCTGCCCATGATGGTCGCCTCCTACCACCCCAGTCCGCGCAACACCAACACCGGAGTGCTGTCCATGGACGCTCTGGTGAAGGTCCTCAAACAAGCCAAAGACCTGAGCCAGAGCTGAGTCCGCTGACATGGCTCCTGCCGTGGTCACCGTTTGGTTCGATTACGCCTGTCCCCACTCCTACCACGGCCTGAAACAACTTGAGGAGCTGGCGTCATCTATAGGATTTGAGATAGACCGCAGGCCGTTTCTGGTACGGGCCGTTTCTCTTGAAGTCGGCGAGTACCCAAGCGGTCCCGAGGATGTAGAGGATGGATCCCGGCGGCGACCCCTCTACAAACCCGGCCACGGAATCGGGACCGAACCGGCGTCCAATCGCTCCGTCAGCACTCTGGCCGTCCATGCGGCGACGGCCTACGCCAAGGAGCGCGGTCTGGACCGCCAGTTCTATTGGGCGGCGTCCAAAGAGTATTGGGAATCGGGCACCGACCTGGGTAACCTCTACACTATCCGCCGACTAGCGGTGGCCACGGGGCTGGACTGGCGTGAGATGTGGGCTGAGCTGGAGTCCGGCCGATACAACAAGCTGGTGTTGGCCCGGCACGAGGAAGCATTGAAGGCCGGGGTTACCCGAACGCCGTCGATCCAGATCGGGAGGAGTATGCACTCGGGGCCCATCGGCGCCGAGGAGTTGGGGGCGGCGATCGAGGCGGCGAATATTCGGCCCTGATACCCCAGCCGCAGAATCTCGCCCAGCAATTGTCATTCCGAGGAGTGCCGGAGGCCGACGAGGAATCTCATTGCTTTGGTCAAGCCCTGTTCCACCAAAGCAATGAGACCCCTCTCCTTTTTCGGAAGGGCCGGGGTGACAGGCAAGGTGGGCTTTCGCAGATTGGAACTTGTCCGAACTAGAAGAAGTTGCTCAAGTTCTTGGCCAGGAGAACGGTCTGGTCCAGAACGATCTTCCTTGATGCTACGCGCAACTGGCCGTTGACGCGCCTCAGCACATCCTCCCGGCTGCCGATGTAGAAGTCCTGCTCGGTCTCGGCGCGGGTGCGGTACATGAAGAAGTTGGAATACACCTTCAGTTCGTCTTGGGAGTCGCCGGCTTCCACCTCGATGTTGGTGATGATGTGGCGGGTGCGGGAAGGCGGGTCCTCGGCCCAGGCCATGCCGGTGTCCAGCCGGTCGATCCGGCGGGTCAGAGAGTCTTTGTCCTCATCCATCAATGCCAGGTCATTTTCTGACGAGACCTCGGATTCTTCGTACCGGGACCCGTCCAAGATCGTTATGGCCTTACTGTTAACGGGATACCGGTTGGACCGGATGGGCATCCAGTAACGCAGATCGTCGGTCAACAGTTCCAGCCACTCGTGGAATTGCCGGTTGTCCAGCAGCCTGGCTTCCCGGTACAGGAATTGCTCGATTTCTCTGATCGTTTCGTCTCTCATGCGAATTTGCCCTCGATGTCAACGTAAACCCCTAAAGATTCGCCCAGGTATCAGCCGCCATCATGTCAGCCCACCGCCCGTAGAACTGACGGTGGTTGCTGTCACTGTATAGAGCGTCGCTGGCCCAGCCCTGTATCTCATCATCGAAGCCGTCGTGGCCCAGACCCATGGAGTAGTTCAACTGACGCCGCCGGGAGACGACCCCCCGGCCGCTAATGGTGCATTGCTGCCAGTTGTCCATATCGTCCTGTTCGAAGGTGCCCGACGGGCCGAAGCCCCGTATGGCGGCCAGCCGGTGCTCTTCTTTGACTTCCGGCGGGGCCGTTTTATCCACGTAGCACCAAGACCAGATCTCGATCTTGTCCGGCCCTTTGGGTTGCCAGACCCGGAAAGCACGCGAACTGCCCCGTAGGAATGAGAAGTTGGGGAACAGCGTACCGACGATCGGGTTTACCACTCCGTATCGCGGGCCCAGCCGCTTGGCTACGTCTTTCCGGATATCTGCCTCATATTTTTGGATGGCGGGCATCGGCGGGTCGGGAGAGTCTTCCGGCCCCACGGTAATCAAGCAGTGCCCATTCCCCGGCGAGACCATCCGGCCCCCGGCGGTGGGCTGCGCGGTGACGCCGACGCTGAAATTGGTTCGCACCGCCGAGATGTGCGACCAGGGGACGTGGTAGGCGTCGCCGCCGAAGTTCTCCGCAGGGAGCTTCCAGTTGCAGGGCGCCTCCCATTTATGGACCCCTCCAATGACCTCCACACCGCCTTCGCAGCGGTCGAAAAAGGTGTCCAGATACCAGGTCATCTCACCCAGATATTCTTTCAGGGACGGTGCGCTCTTATCGAAGGTGGCGAAGACTAGACCCTTGTAGCTGTCCAGTTGGGCCACGGGAGTTAGGCCCCATTTGCTCTGGTCCAACTCGCCGAAGTAGGCGTCTTTGGCGTTCGGCACGGCCTGGAGGGAGCCGTCGTTTCCGTAGCCCCAGCCGTGGTAGGAGCAGGTGAAGTTGGCCGCGTTGCCCGACTCAGCGCGGCAGAGGCGGTTGCCACGGTGGGAGCAGATGTTCAAGAAAGCGTTGATCTTGCCCTGCCGGTCACGCACCACCAGCACCGGGTCCTCACCCATGTAAGTGGTGAAAAAGTCTCCTGGCTTGGGGATCTGGGTCTCGTGGCAGAGGAAGAGCCAGCACCGGGCAAAGATCTGCTCCAGCTCTTGTTCATAGATGTCGTGCTCTATGAACACTCTCGGGCTTATCAGGCCACGTTTGGTGTCCACCAATTGTTTAACGTCTAATACCATTTCGCGCCTCCTTGGAGGTTCATAGTACAGGCCGGTTTGCACCTTTAAGACGGTCTAGTAGACCGGGATTACGGGGTGTATATCACACCGTCCTTGGGGGGTCAAGTTGGGCTATGTGCCGCGTTATGACGGTGTCAGCGCCGCATCCATCTGAGGTTGGAACCGGCGTCCACCTGGAGAATCGTGCCGGTGATCGCTCTGGCGTCGGTGCGGGATGAGAGATACACGTAGGCGCCCGCCAGGTCTTCGGGCTGCATGGCCATCTCCATTGGGTTGTTATTACTCAGACGCTGGTCGAATCCCGGCTGGCTGAATTGGGACTCGCCCGCCTGGTCCATGGATTCCAAGCCTCGCAGGTCGGTCATCACCCCGCCGGGGGCCACGGCGTTGACCCGCACCTGGGGCGCCGACTCCACGGCCAGCTGCCGCACCAGACCAACCACGGCGTGCTTGGAGGCGGTATAGATCGTCCCGCCGCCCAAGGAGTTCAGGCCAGCCCCAGAGGCGGTGAAGGTCATGGAACCTTGAGTTTTGATCAGTTCGGGCAGGGCGGCTTTGGCGCCCAGGAAACAGCCTTTCACGTTGACGGCGAAGAGTTCGTCAAAGGCCGATTCCAGTATCTCATCGTCGATCTCGTCCAACCTCCGGAAGCGGTCAAAGACCCCGGCGTTGGCGATGAAGATGTCCAGTTTGCCGAAGGCGCTGACTGCTTCTGACACAGCCCGCTGGTTGTCCGCCAACCGGGTGACGTCGCCCTGGATCGCCTTAACGGATCCGCCGAACTCGGACTCAAGTTCCGTCACCCTCTCGGGCACCCGTTCCAGCACCATAACCCTGGCCCCTTCCGCCACGAACCGCTTGACGATGCCGAGTCCGATACCGGAACCGCCACCGGTTACCAGAGCGACTTGGTATTCTAGTGCGGGCATGTTTTCTCCGGTGCCGAGTTTTTGCCAATGATACACGAAGGAGATAGCGCTGTTCTCACGTACATGCGATTAGTCTCAGGTGTTACGATATTCGTTGCGACAGACACGGATTCGGGTGGAGGACATAGCACTTTATGAGCAGCGCAATCACCGGACTTTCATTCACGGCGCGGTTGGCCCGTTGGAGCGCCGTTCACCGCTTAATCATCTTGCTTGGCACGGTCATCGTGATCGGGCTGGCGGTGTTCTCTATCATCGCCGTTGGTACGGAAATCAGGGACGACGACGGTGGTGTGGGAGAGTCCGGTAAAGGCTCCGCACTGCTGAGCGAGCGGTTCGCGCCCGACCCCGCCGCCACCGAGCCTGCCAGCCGCACCAGACGCGAGGGTGTCATATTCAGCAACCCTTCCTTGGACGCCAATGACCTCTGTTCATGGAGACCGTGGAATCGGTCATGCGAACAATCAGGGACCTGCCCCAGATGATCGCTGCCGTCAGCTATTACGACACGCAAGACGCAAGCATGTTCGCCGACGATGGGAACGCCGTTTTGGCCTCGGTCACACTCCAGGACCCCGAAGACCCCGCTGGACGGATCGATATCGGGCCGTTCGTCGAGACGGTCCGGCAGGCCTCGGACCAGGCCGCCGGGTTCGATATTGGGGTCGTCAGCTTCCGTCTACTGGACGACGAGTTGGATGAGATCCTGACGGAAGACTTCAACCGCATCCTAATCTATTCCATGGTCATAGGCCTAGTGATTCTAATCCTGGCGTTCCGGGCGCGGGTCGCGGCGGTGATACCGCTGGTGATGGCCATCGGCTCCATCTTCACCGCCATCGGCATCGCCGCCCTGGTCAGCCAGGTCTATCCCCTGGTGGAGCTGTACGCCGAGATGATCCTGCTCATGGGGCTGGCCGTCGGCATCGATTACTCCCTGTTCATCGTCAGCCGTTTCCGGACGGAACGCTCGGCGGGCCGGGAGAAGATCGAAGCCATCACGGTGGCTGCCAACACCACCGGAAGGGCGGTTTTCTACGCCGGAATCACCGTTGTCCTGTCGCTGGCGGGACTGATGCTCACAAGGGACACCACGTTCATCTCCATGGCCGCGGGGGCGATCATCGTGGTCTTCGTGGCTGTCATCTCGCGTCTTTGACGCTGCTGCCTGGGCTACTTTCATTACTGGGAGACAACGTGAACCGGCTGCGGATACCCATTCTTGGCCGGGAATCGGACCAGGGCGGCATCTGGTCGATCATCACCGGGTGGGTGCTGGCCCGGCCGGTACCGCTGGCCAGCCTGACGGTGGCGGGGCTGGTTGCACTGACGATTCCGTTCTTCTCCATGAACTTGGGATTCAACGCCGGCGCCGACGCCCTCCCCGACGCTTTGGAAAGCAAGCGGGCGTTGGAATTGCTGGAGGACCACTTCTCCAGCAGCTTGATCTCCCCAGCCAAGGTGATCGTGGACGCCGCCGACATCAACGCTCCAGAGATTCAAGCAGCTTTGGCTGCTCTGATCGAGACGGTTGGAAATAACGATGCGTTCCTGGGGCCATTTGATACGATCACTGATCGGGCGGGGACCGTCACCCGCATCAATGTCCCGCTGGCGGGCAACATTGACGATGACGAGTCGGAAGACGCCGTCCGGCTACTACGGGAGCAGATCGTACCCGAGGCCTTTGCCGGCCTGAACGTCCAGACCTTCGTGGCCGGAGACACGGCGGAGGGGATCGACTTCCGGGACCGGATGTTCAGCTCGGCATACTACGTTTTCGCCTTTGTTCTGGGGCTGTCGTTCCTGCTGCTGTTGGTGATGTTCCGGTCCATCGTGATTCCCATTAACGCTCTGGTGCTGAACCTTCTGTCGGTGGGGGCGGTTTACGGCGTCCTGGTGATGGTCTTCCAGTGGGGTTGGGGCATCGGCATCCCTGGCTCCGAGGAGACTGGCATCATCGAGACTTGGCTGCCGCTGTTCTTATTCGGCATCCTTTTCGGCCTGTCCATGGACTACCACATGCTGCTGCTCAACCGCATCAAGGAAGAATATGACAAGCACGATCAGAACGAACTGGCGGTGGCCACGGGCATCCGACTGACCGCGGGTCAGATCACCAGCGCGGCGGCGGTGATGGTGGGGGTGTTCGCCGCCTTTGCCACCAGCCGGATCCTGGGCCTGCAGCAGTTCGGCTTGGGCTTGGCGGTGGCCGTGTTCATCGACGCCACCGTGATTCGTGTCATATTGCTGCCAGCCAGCATGAAGCTCCTGGGCCGGTGGAACTGGTACCTGCCGGGATGGCTCGACTGGCTGCCCAGGGTCACGCCGGTAGACGAGGCTCCGCAGGCTATACCCGCTCCGGGAAACGACTGAATGCGACTCCCAGGCGGTCAGCCACCGACGAACCGCCGGCCGAAACCCACCGCTGATTCCGGGTTGCCGTCGAAGGTAAGACGGCCTTCGGCTAACGCGTCCATGACCTTAAGCCTGCCGTACATGACCAGCACGTAGGTCTCGCCGTCGCACTGGAATGTCACGTCCGGCTCTTCGCTCCCAGCCGGGCCAACCACCGCCCCGTCAGCCGATATGACGACGTCGCGCCTGTCGGCAACCGGACCTTCAATGACAAAGCGGTGACTGATCGGCTGCGACAGGGACGGGTCGGGTCGAAAGGCGCGCCTCGCGGCACGGTCGACCCCATCGATCAACACCTGGACAGCGTCGTCTGATAGATGAAACTCATCGTCCAGGACCGACCTGATGTCCCAGGTGTGCATGGTCAACTCTGCGATTCGCTGGTCTAGCAGGGTGCGCACCGCCATCGGTCCAGGCGGCCAGTAGCACAACATGTCCCAGTCATTGGGGCCTACGCTGTTGAAGACTTCGACCGTCTCGACGAGACGTTGGTTCAGATAGCTCACCAGCGCCTCGCCTTGTTGTTCCCGGGTTGCCTGGGCTCTCTCTGAGATATTCTTGGCGAACTGGTCTTCGTCGAAGTCAGTGACTACCGGGGCGCCATCTGGCGGAGAGTAATCTCCCTGCAAGCCCCGCCTCACCCGTGATGCATGGTCCTGCCCGGCCAGGTGACCCATAACGTCGGCAACCGACCAGTCCACGCAGGCGCTGGGCTTTTGGAGGTCTTCGTGAGAAAGCGAGGCGAAGTATCCGTTCGCGGCGCTGGTCTCGGCTTCAAGGACCTTTAATCTCGATTCTGGTGTTTCCATCTTTCGCTCGTGGTCTCTCTGTTCTAGTCCGGGGCAATGATACACGAACGGTCATCGGAGACATGGCGAAAGGCGTGGCCCAAAACGAAAAGCCCCTGGTTGGGCCGGGGGCTTCTTGGTTAGTATCCGGAACGCTCTCACTCAGTCGCGTGGGAACAGAAGAATCAGATCGAGCCCAAATACATAATACTGGCACGGAGCCTATTCAAATGACGGTTGTGGGCGGCCCCTGATGTGTACCGATAGTGTATCCGCGGACCTTCCTGGTCTGTTAGACGGAAACGAAACGCAACAGAAACCGACTCGTTCCGCGACATCCACGCAATGACGTTGGCCTGCCAGGACTCGTAACGCGTAAACCAGTCGGCGAATCTGTTGGGGGAATCTAATCGTTCGTCGAAAAGTGTGTTCCCCGAAACGATCAAACTCGCCAGTTGGTACCTGGTCTGGGTATGTTGGCCCGCCTCGATCGATACCACGTCATCGTCCTACCGTTACTAAGAAGGTTTCTGATTGTCAGATTACCAAGGCAAAGCAAGAACCTCGTGCGATGCGTGCAAGAATGCGGTGTGGGTTATCAGGGAATGTTGGCGCCGGGCCGGTGAAGAATCGTTTTAGAGGGTCTGCGGGAACACTGGCATTTTCAGCAGCAATTCGGTTTGGAAACGCTAGCTCGACCTACTCTAGGGTCCGGGGGATATGCTCTAAACGCTGGGAATATCCCACTCGTTATTGATCTTGAGCATTCGGTCTAGGGCCGCCTGGTCCCAGGGCTAGATCCACTCGCCGGGCCTTTGCCCCCGCGTCCACGAAAGAAGAGAAGAACAATCGCAGGCGTTCTGTACCGGCCCGTTGGCAAGCTTTCCCTGGTAGAGACAGGTTGAAATCGGATCCATTCCTCGAATCGAAATGAAGACGGG